>ERZ791612.185-NODE-185-length-40175-cov-7.545912_pt1 | contig 40175 bp, 64 predicted proteins | sample MGYA00509963_ERZ791612 | MGnify/ENA primary metagenome ERZ791612 (study PRJEB30046, sample SAMN00791906) | human gut metagenome | study: EMG produced TPA metagenomics assembly of the A metagenome-wide association study of gut microbiota in type 2... | reverse complement strand
ATAGTAATTTAGATAGCAGCAAAGTCAAAAGTACGGCATTTACCGCAAATGTGGATAGCTATTCTCAAATTGCTATTAGGGTTCCTAATAAAACAATACTATTTGCAGTGACAAACACTTACATGCTTGTACCTCAAAATACCTCTGGCGATTTTCGAGTATTTGGACCACTTGCATATAAAAAATTAGATCCGGTATCCGAAAAGACGGTAATTACAGGGACAGTTTATTATATATGATTATTTATTCATGGGTCAATTTAAAATCTCGATTGGATATAACGACGCATTCATCCCAAGTACCCATTCCAGTAATTGATAAACGCGCTAAATTTCCTGCATTACTGCAAACCACTTTATATGTAGACCGATTTACAAGAGCAGTGACATTTCCAATATTATGAAAAGAATATAGTCCTCCATCAGCTATGACCAAACCGCAAAAATGACTGCTGTCTATTATGGATGTTGCAAATACTTGTGTGTATTTTCCTTCATTGCTAATTTTTTTGATGTATACATTACTGATGCAGCTGCTAACGATTGCTAAATTACTATTTAGCGTCGCCAACTGATCCTGCAAAGCCTTTCCCTGGGCGGCCGAAAGTGGAAGATTTGGGTTATCGGTCACACAGTTATTGACGATAGATCCAACATGCAAAACAAACTGCAAACCGGACTTTAAATTCCGGAAAAACTGGAAAAAATTCATTTTGCTTTTCACTGTATCAAGAAACTCTGGAAAGCTGCTGATTTCTTCTGAGGTTCCTGAATCATCAAATGTCGGATTCTGTATATCCAAAAAATCCTGCACAGAAGCTGCGCCTGTAGGGTTTACAGTAATCGTGATCTGTGATGCATTCTGTACCGTGGACTGGATATTGTATATGTAGGCTGACGGTGATACCTCGCTATGGACCGGCATCTCATCCGGTACCGTTGCCTGAGTAACAGAAAACAAAGTTTCTTCTCCGTCCTCAATCTTTGCATACAGTCCAATAGTCTGGATCAGATATGCCTGATCAATGCTGTCATTATCAAAACGAACGGTTACTTGTGCTACATTTCCACCGATTGTTTTTGTTCCGGAAGGGATCACGCTCTGCACCACATCCTGCAAACCTGTTAATGCTGAGATATTTGTCCCTGCTGGATAAGAATAACTGGACGTTTTTGCACTTGTAAAAATAAGCTTCTTTTCGCTTGTAAAAGCTTGTGCAATAAGGTGCTGCCCGTTTTCTGTAACAACGGCTGCTTTATATACTCCCATGTTTTTCACTCCTATTCATTTGAAATTGTCTGTATACTGGTTTCTGCAACAGCTCCTGCCGCATTAGCAGTTCCGGCAATGTCATATACTGTATGTCTGTAAATCGTTTGTACGAATACTCTTGAAACGTTACCCACTGCATACAATCTATTTGGTACGCGGTTTGTGGTCTGCTGATTTGCTAAGATCTGAATGTGTGCCGGAACTACATCCCATAACAGGTCATATAAAAGATCAATGGCTCCATACCGGTCCGATGTGACTTTTATTTTTAACTTGCAGACAGCAGAATCAACTTCCATTTCATAACCATCTTTACCATACAGCTCCGTAAGCTTGTCCCGTAAAAATCCAATAGAAAAAGGAACAATGGTATTGTATTTTTGAAGTACGCGGGTCCTGCGGTAGTCCAATGTGTCTCCAAAACGATAGACAATTCCCAACAGTCTTTCATAATATGCTATGGTCGCTTCATCGCAGCTTGAGATATAATTGTTTGCACTTACTTTTGCCATATTATCTTCAAGCTGATCCAGAACATGTCCCTGAACTTTTAAAATCTCTCCATATTCAACTATGGGGCGAAAATAAAAGGGCAGTTGCTCTTTTAACTCATTCTCTGCATTACTCACCGTTGATCACCACCGTTCCCAGGACTGGTACCTGTTGCAGCGCTGCACTTTCTGTCAACTGCAGATCACCAGCTGCACCATTAATTTTTACATTAGATACATTGACCACATCCTGGATTGTCAAAATAGAATAAATGATCCTCGACACATAAACAGTAACCGCATATGTGATCTGATGCGCTTTCAGGGCATCTCCCCAGCTTTTACAGATCGTATCCAGGTATTCTTGTATCTTCTGCCTGATCTGGTCTCTGTATGTCTCTACGCCATTTAACATAGTTTCCACAAAATCAATGTCACAGGTGATATTTAATACCAGTTCTGTTCCTGTTGTGATCGTCACTGCAGCACCAATCGGAGCGATGCCATACCCATCTGCTGTTGGTTCATCTCCGTCATCTTCTAGGGGACATATGATCTTTTGTACCTTCTGAACGATTGCAGGCAACACCGGCCGCAGATTATCCCCCAGAATACTGCAGAGAACGGTTCCGCCACCGTTCCATGCTGGATATACCTGTACAGCGCCAACACCTTCAATGGAAAGTATCTCATTTCTATAGGAAGAAATATTCCCACCAAAGGATGTTACTTCAAAAGTCTCATAGAACCGACTTCTAAGTGCATCGTCTGTCTCCTCTTCTGTCCCTGCTGTAATGATCTCACCTAAGATTGCAGATGTAAGTCCATTTACGGCCGTAATCGGAAGCAGATCTCCTGTATAATTATTTCCTGATACGCCGGCATCTGCGCAGGTCATCTCATACACCAATGCTTTTTCGCTCTCAGAAATTTTTTCTCCTACTATAAAAACCTGTGAGTCAGCCCCGTTGATCGTCTTAAATAAACTACCTGACGGCACCGGAACATCAAAGGTTCCTTTTCTCACGGCTGCTGTAGCAGCTTTTCGTGTAAGGCCACGCGTCTGAACGATCTGGTCTAACGAGTCTCCAACAGCCGTGGCCGGATACGCATTATCCTGAAGATTTTTCAAAAGCATATATATGCCTTCCAGGTACCAGGCCACCGGTCCGATCGCAGTCTGTACCAAGCTTCCTTCCCTGGTATCAATATGAGTATCTACCCGGGACAGCATTTCTTTCTGGATCGCCTCCCTGGTATATTTGCTAAAATCGATCACACGCTCACCTCTTCTTTCAAAGCCCCATATACCGTATTTACACAAAAGCTGCAGCTGATCCTGTCTTCTTTCTGCTCAGAGACAAAATCATCTACAGACAGGATCCTGCTGTCTACGGATAAGGCTTCTTCTATCCTTCGTGGCATATCACTTACCACGTAGTCATACTCTTCCCCGATCAGATTCTCCAGCTCTACTCCAAAATCAGAAGAATAGATCTGCCACCGGAAACGTTCTGTATTCAGTAAGATCTCCACTGCCTGTCTCATGGCTTCCAGGCCTTCATCTATACCAGCTATCTGCTTCGTAGACCAATCGATCAGAAACGTTCTTGTAGGCTTTTCTGCTTTTTTTAAAGGAACTGCTATTCCTACACCTTCTGGTAATGTTGCCATGCTGCCTCCTATGTCATAACTTTGGATAAAACAATAAATTGCTGCCCTTTTTGCACCCGCAGCATGATCACTTTATCCCCAACTTTTAAACCTTCTGTTACAGCCACAGTACCGCTCCCGCCTCGCACTGCTACTATCTTTTCGCAGACATTGGAAGTCAGGATCAGCGCATCTCCTGATATAGGAGGCAGTGAGGTATCTGCCTTTATAGTAAGAGGTGATACTGATACAACCGTTCCAGTCGCTTTATCCGTTAATTTAACTGCATCCAGATAGTTTTTTATCACCGTCTGGATCACGCCTATAAGTCCCGTCATACTATATTTATGCCTCCCAACTGATCAAATGATTTGACTTCAAACTGCATGATATGGTCTTCTCCAGACCATTTATGGGTTACCTTTTCACAAAGCAGCAATCTGGTACTAGCAAGATCTTCAATATCTCCCAGCTGTACTGGAACGATCATTCCTGCACGAAGCTCTACAAGACCTATTGTCTCCAGTTTCAAAGTCTGTAATACCCTGTTGTAATACTGCAGATATGCCTCACACATCTGATCGATCTGCGCCTCATTCAAGGATTTATCCACCTCATCATAGTATTGGAGAAGTCCCCATTTTTTGATCGTTTCCGTATCTTCATGCACATACACATCCGTCCGGCCGCTTTTCTCATTTTTGCGTACCAGTTTCACGCGGTTATAAGTATCAGAATCAATGTCTCTTTTATAGGTATAATCAGTTGTCAGGCTTCCATCCCCGATCCGACTTGTAAGAAACATTTTGTTTACCTCTGTAAGCGTCAGTTCACCTGCTTTATCATAGAAAATGAATATTTTTCCTGTCTGTATGATAGTCTGGGAAAGGGCGTCAAAGATAATGTCGATACATTCTTCATTTTCCTTTAACAGACTTGGAAACACATATCCTGTAGGATCTAATGTACCAACCTTCAGTCCAAAATCTCCTGCGATACGCATAATGATCTGCTCTAGACTCATGTTGGTAAATGCATAACTGGCTTTCAGATAACGCAGCTGATCATAAATGGTATAGGTCTTTTCTCCGTCCCTTTTCTGTTCCAGAGTGAATACATATCCCTTAAACAATTTCTCTCCGTTGATCGTATATTCCACGGAACTTCCTTCCGGTATTGTGCTACTTCCTATTTCCACACAGGAGAATTTAAGCTTCCCCGGTGCATCCATACGGTTAGTCACCCATTCAATTTCACGGGTTGCATTGATATAGTCCATTACTGTTATCTGATCAGATCCGTCCGGGGCTTTTCCTTTCATCTGTACTAATAATGATCTTTCCATCTTCTTTTACCCCGTGATCTGCAGCTGGCTTTCCTGTACCCAGCCATATGTTCCCACATGCACCGGATAAGCTTTTCCTGATACGATCCTTGTGACAGTCGTATTCAGGTTATTGGCCGAACCATGGGGCTTTCCGCCGTTGCTGTCATAGCAGTATTCTCCATTTACCGTTACAGAAGCGCCTACTCTAAGTACCGGCGTATCCACTGGTCTGGTGGTGTCTGTTCCTGTTTCAGCAGTTGTCTGTCCACTTTCTGTTTGACCAGTGTCTTCCGATGGTACTGTAGTGATCGACACGATCTCCGGATCATAAGAACGATATTCTTTAAAGTCAACCTTATAATATTGGTCTCCAGGTTCTCCGCCCTTATCAATAAGCTCAAAGTTGGAAATAATGCACCGCACATTTGTGTTCTGCATTCCTGACCGAGATATGATCACCCGGCAGATTTTTTTACTTTTCAATGCTTTTTCAAATTTCTTAACATAAAAAGACACATTCTTAGCTCCACTGTTCACATATGGAGCCTTCCGATTTCCAGGAAAAAAGGATTCCCAGGAAAGCTCTTTTAAAGAAGGCTTCCTGGGAACTACGATTTCTCCTACTCCAATAACGTTATAGGTTTTATGATCAGTGGGATATTTAATATTCACTTCTTCCGGATTGACCGGCATCTTAACTTTCTTTCCAGCAAATATCACATAGACCGAATATTTACTTTTAAGTCCTGCCATTAAATATACCTCCTTCCATTAACCATGTGGTACCGGTGTCTGAGAGTTTATTTCCTCAATAAGCATCTTCTGGATGTAATCTGTGACATCCCCGGCAGTAAGGTTTCCGCCTGCGGATTCTGGTACTGTTACATTGATCTGTGGTGCCAGTGTTTTCAGTTCGATCCGGTTCATGTAGCGACGTTCTGCCAGATCCCGGTGTATCTTAAGATCTTCATCTGACAGTTTAATATCATCAACTTTACCGACCTTTCCTACTTTGCCAACATTGGCAATATCTCCTTTGCCTATACCATCACCTAACTGAAGGTCTCCAAAACTGCCTGCCAGATCTCCGATATTTAAGCTAAGATTATCCAGTTTTGCACCCAGATTAGCTCCGTAGTTTCCCCACTCTGCGGCGGTAGTTCCTATATCCAGATTCGCCATACGCTTGATCTGGATTGCATTCTCTCCGAAGGTACTATCTACCCAGCTTGACATTTTTCCACGGAAACCGCTGACTGCTCCCTGCAGATGGGATCCGGTCAATGCATCAATGGCACCAGCAACGGTCTCAACCATGCTGAGTATTGCATCCAGAGCATCTGAAAACAGATGGGCTATAGCCGCTACAGGATCATTAAACACATTGGCAAAAAACTCGGCAAAGGATGCGATCACATTCCACAGCGTAGCAAATACATTATATCCAACTGCATAGGTCATGCCGAACACCTGACCGACCCATCCACCAACTTCCTGCATACCGACACCGAACTGCTGTGCTGCAATCAATGCTCCAGCAAATAATGCTGCCATTAAAAGAACCGGCCAATTGGCCGCCGCCCACGCTGCAGCATGTGTTCCTGCGGCTGCTGCACTTGCAAGCGCCGTTTGTATTGCCTGGGCTTTTACAAATAAAAAAACAGCCCCAACAGCTGTCAGCATCGGAATGATCATATCCATATTATCAGCTACAAATAAAGCACCCTGACCAATTGCCGCAAGTGCATCTGTTCCGACCTGGGTCAAAGCAGAAAATAAAGAAATGGTCTCTCCTAATATCTCCTGACCTTTATCCGTCTGGATAAAATCATTCCAGGCCTGGGCCATTTCTTTGGCACTATGCTGCACAATATTTTTCCCTTGCGTCATTGCATCGGATAAGGTCATAGGCATGCTTGCAAATTTTTCATTCGTTTCATCTGCCATATTTAAGAGTGAATTTTTTACTACCTGGGCTGTAACTTTTCCGTCTTCTGCATACTGCTTGATTGATCCGGAAGCCCAACCCATGCTTTCTTCAATGGTTCTGGCAATTCCCGGAGCCGCTGCAAGGATAGAGTTTAAATCTTGACCACGAAGAACACCAGCTGCCATTGCCTGGGTAAGCTGGATCATGGCATTGCTCTGCTCCTGGGCTGATGCACCGCCGATTTTAAACTGTTTATTGACCTGTTCTGTAAATGCGATCAGTTCTTCATTGGAAGAAAACGCATTCTTGGCATTTAAGCCCATTTTACCCACTGCATCTGCAGTATCAGAATACGCAGCTCTGGAACGCAGTGCGGACTGATAGATCAGGTCATTTAGCTGTGCCACGGAATGTGTTTCATCCTTCATCAGGTTTAACCTGGCATTGATCTGGGCCTGACTGTCTGATAATCCAAGAAAGCCTTTTACAAGAGAAGTTACTCCGGCTGTTGCCGCAATATTCCTCATTGTCTTTAAAAGATTATTGGCATGTCCGTCTGTCTCCTGCGTTTTTCTTCCCAGCTGTTCCTGGTTTTTAATAGTTTCAACCAATGCGGCATTGCTCTCTTTGATTGCCTTGGTCATCTGATCAAAACCAGACGCATTTACATAATTAGAAGCTTTGCCAATTGCCTGTAAAGCTTCTCCCTGTGCCTTGATCTGACCGTTTATATCCTGGAGTTTCTGCTCTAAGGCATTAAATCCAGTTGCAGCGATGTAATTGGAAGATTTTCCCATCATTTCGATGGTACTGCTTACCTTTGAAGTTTCCCTTACTGCCGACTCTCCCAAATTAAGGAAACGGGTGAACGCAGCAGTAAAACTGTCTGTTAAAATAAGATTTTCCTGTATCTGTCCCACTTACCCGCCTCCTTACTTATCTTTGACTTCTTTAGAAAGCCGTTCCATCATGGCTGCCATTAAAAGCTTTTCTCTTTGAGACCGTTTTTCAAAATCTTCCGGGAAGATTCCAAGAGAGACAAAAGCAAAATAAGACGCCTCTGTCTCCCAGTCTCCTCCCTCTAAGAGTTTTTTGCCATCTTTAAGACATTCTGGGCCGCTTTAATATCGTTGATCTCTGAGATTGCATCCTGAATGATCTGTTTTTCACCAACTGAAAACATAATGCTTGGAACATCTGCCGGATCCATTACACCATAAAAAGTACATAACTCTGTATCTTTCAGGTTTGGTTCTACCAGACACATCGCGATCAGCTGGTTTCCATAGGTTATAGCATCAAGATTGCCTTTTTCATCTGAGTATCTGCGCATCAGGATCTCATTCTCCTTAGGAGAAATGGACTTTACCACAAAAGGCAATGGCTTTCCTTCCTCATCCTTAAAATTTTCCAGATACACGGTCTTGGTCTTTCCTGCCGGTGCCGGCCTTAAATAAGCTCCTAATTTTCCCATTCTTTCTGTCCTCCTGTTATTTGCCTAACTGAGAAGGCTGATCGTTAAACCATTTCAGTACTTCAAAGTCATTAAATGTAAATGAAATATCTTCCTGTAAACTCTCTGCTGAGTCATCCAGGCGGATGATCGGTATCTTTGTAAGAAGCACATTATAAACCCCTATGGTCTGCGCTCCCATGGAAGAAGACGGATCATCATTGGTGATCTGAAACTTGATCGTTGGAAAACGGCCAGTCTTCTTATACTCCGTCAAAATCTTTAAAAATGCCGGAGTACCATAATAAACCGTTGCTGTTCCCGAGTACTTCACTCCCTTTGGTTTATTCTGTGTTACAAGAGCGCCGCAGACTTTAAATTCACCTGTCTCAATCTCTGCATCTGACTCAAACTTCTTTAAACCAAACAGCAGGACATTTTCCCCATCTACCTCCATAAACGCTGTTCCGGCTGTACCACGAAGAGAATCCTGGGCTAATAAATAACCTTCATTTTTCACGCTTTACACCTCCTTATTCAGCGCTTGTATCGGCAGATACCGTTACAGTCATGTAGATCTTTTCTACACTGTCAACCGGCTGGATTGCTGCATTTACAACGACTGCATCAACATCCGTTCCTGCAGATACCTGGATATCATCCGCTTCAAAATTCTGAATGCCGCCATTGGACTGCATCTCATTCAGATAGCCAACGATCCAGCCTTTCAACAGATTTCTGCCGTCCTCGTTGTTATTGATTTTTCCAATGTAATACAGAGAAAACTGCTTATACACGTCATTGCAGAACTGGTTTAAAACACGCATCACACGATTCTTGGAAAAGTATTTCTGCTTATCCACAGTAATGCTGGTAAAAGTGTTGATATCTGTGCATATCTTAACGGTATCAAAAGAGTCAATGAACACGATCTTGCCTGCTTTAATAGCTGTCTCGATCTCCGCATCGGAAAGCTTTGGTGCTGCACTGACTGCCCCCAGATACCTGGAATAAGTAAGAGACTGGTTATAAGAGGCACCTGCTTCTGCACCGCCTAACCACCAGGTTGCCTGCTGTGGGCTGAGAACAGTCCCGTCAGACAGCTTTACTCCATTCCCGCAGGAAATGACCCATTCACTGTCGCAGCTTTCCGCTCCTGCCATAACTGCCTGGCATTTATGACCTACCTTTTCGGAAATACGTTTCACAAAAGAGGCATAGGCCTGTACAATGGTCTGCTCCGTACCGTCATAAACCACGATATCAAAATCATACTTTTCCAGCTGGGAAAGAAATTCCGCATGATCCGCATTTGTGATCGTTGGATCTTTTCCGCCTGTAAGCGCTGTTCCTGCCGTTTCAGTAATGTCCTCTGCACTGCTGGAGAATGTTACCCAGTTATTAGCTGACAGTTCCGATGCCTTCGATACCACCTGTTCATCTCTGACTTTTCCGTCCACTACCGTAGAAACGGTATAGGTTCCTTCCATATCCGGCTCTTCCTGGATAACAACCGTGATATCATTTCCACGCACTCCTTCATAAAGAGCTGTTGCTGTCACCGTCCCCACAGTTGCTGCAGCTTTTGCACCGCCTGTTCCCTTGAGCCTGTATAACAGGATTTTGATCGGCCCCGGTGTTGTATTGCTTCCCTTCATCATCTCCTGAAGGAATAATGCCTTTTCATGCATTACATCATAACCGATATAAGGCATTAACTCCTCTCCGGGAATGATTGTCTGCATTTCGCCGCCAGGTCCCCATGAAAGGGCTTCTGCAATTGCAACGGTCCCTTTCTCTCCAATCTGTGCCGCAAGGTTCCCTTTCGACTTTGTATTGATATAAACACCTGGCTGGACTTTATTCTGGCCTGTCCATGTTCCACCTGCCATATCACCTGCCTCCTTTCAATGCTTTTTCCAAAGCTTTGATTGCTCCGGAAATAGTGTATTCCGACTCTGTCAGGATCACCTTTGCAAAATCAGGCTGGTATCCTGACAAATGCCTGCTTTTTAAAAGCTTCTCTGTACTATACTTCTTCTCAGACATTTTACCTGTCTTCTTTGATTCCAATGTCATTTTCCTCCATATCAGACATGAGATTTTCTTTCGCCTGCAGCGCCACTCTCTGACGTATATGAAACTGGTAATGCAGCTCTTCATCTTCAATGTTCCACTGCCGTTCACTGGTAGGAAGAAGTGTGCGAAGATCACTATTATCTGCATACCAGAATGTATCCAGGGTCAGATCTAAGAACTCTGCAATCTCCTGGATCTTCTGGTTCCCATTTACAAGATTCCTCTGCTGCACAAATACAATATCCACTCCCAGATCACGGTAGTAGCGGTTTCCTGCATGCTCTTCTGTAGTCGAAGGCATAAAGAAAATAAAAAAGCAAGGGAATTTCGTCCCCTGCTGGTTTGGGCTGTCATAAACAGGATAATCCGGGTATTGCTTCGTGAGCAATGCTGCCAGACTGTTTATCACATTCTGTAATGAAAAGATCATCTAAATGCCTCCTTTACCCGTTTATCCAGTTCTGTTCTGACCACTGATCTGTACTTTTTGATTGCAGCTTCTTTCATGTACTTGCCTTTCACGTAAGATGTCTTTGTACCTACAACTAAGCCACCAGACCCATCCGGACTGCGTTCCAGGAGATTACCATTGATGATAAGTCCAGGAACAAAGTGTTTATCCACCCTGTGTCCGTCATTTACATAAGAAGCATACTGCATATTATTATTAAGCTCTGTCTTTACACTTTCACCCATTACAACCGGCTTCGTTATGCTGTCTGTTCCCCAGTGCTGCGCCATTTGACCGCTGCGCATATTAGTACCCGCTAAAGTACCATCATTAGGCGGTGTCTTCTCAGTTGCGATACGTACTGCCTCAATCGTGGCACCTTCCGCTACCTCTGCCAGTATCTTAGGCATATCCTGACCGGCCCGCCTTAACTCATCCAAACGCTTTCGTATCTGACTTCCAAAGCTTGACATGCCGGCATCACTCCTTTAAATCAATGATGTTATCCCTAAGAAGTGTTACTTCTTTATGTTCCAGGCCGGTAAGCGCTCCGCCAACCGGATCATAATATGACTGGGGAGGACCGGCGAAATAACGCTCTGAACGATCATTTCTGCCGATATTTCCACCCCGGATCACCTGCAGTTCATCTCCCGCCTGTATATCCACTTCCAGGTCACAGGAGAGCTTATCTTCCCCGCGTGTCCTGGCAGCGTTATCTGTCATATTCGGGCTTCCTGTTCCGGTATGGTATACACGGCATGGAATTTCAGAACCAACTTTCTTTCGCTCTTGTCTTGTAATGCTTCCGTCTTTTACTGCAATAACACGGTACACATCCATTGTATCTGTATACCAGTCAGCAAATAATGGATTATCAAATAACATACATACCTCCCATTCCAACCTGACGGGCCAGTGTGGCAAGCTGCTGTCCATACTGTGTTGCGTTCCAGCTGCCCCACTTTTCCGTTCCAATCGTTACCGCCGAATTATCATAGCTGACCGTTGTATCACCCATTGTGGCCGACTTGATAACACCTGCAGGCTGCGCTTTGGCAGCTGCCTGGGATGGACCGGAAGATCCCTGGGAATATGTTTTTAAATACATAGCTGCAAAATGGGCCAGGTAAAGCCCGGCGGCATATCGCCACATACTTCCCCATCGGGAAGGAAGTACGCTGTCATTTACCTGATCCAGGAACATATTTAAAATTCCATCCGGAAGAAGGTTCTGAACCTCTAGTTCTTCCCCTTCTTCTGTAGTTACTTTCCTGGTAAACTGCGGAAAATCTTCCTGAAACATTGCTTCCGTATAAGATCCCCGTTCGCCTGTTTGAGGAACATTAGCTGCAAGTGTTTTTGCTGCCTGAAATTTTCCTGTCATTGGGTTTGTACTGCCATAAGGCCACATGCTCATCACTCTTTTCTGGTACGCTTTGCAGGTTTCTCTGCATCCGGACGGATATCATTTTCCGCAGCCAACTCTTCTGCAGTTTCATCCGCCTCAATAAGCTCTTTGTCCTTCTTGCCTTCCGGTACGGCAATGTTACCGCCCTCTATTGCTCTCTGGACCAGATCACTCTCTGCCACGTCCTGTGGGATCTCCCCGATAAAATCTTTAGGGATCAGGTAGGCAGAATCATCTGCCCGCCTTACCATGTAGTTTCTCTTTGATACAATAAACATGCTCTTCCTCCTTAAATACCGTCCACATAGATCATGGTCTGATCATAAAATACTTCTACTTCAGACAGGTTTCCTGCATATGCAGTATCATAGCAAAAATCCTGTGTATTGGAACTTGTCATGGCTCTTGTAAGAGGGGCAAGCTCATCCACAGCAACATAACGTTCCTTATTGCAGTAAACTACCATACGGTCTGCACTGGAATCACCGGCACCTTTGCACCATTTGGTTGCAGCGATTACCAGGTCTGATCCATTATGCCTGGCAACATTGTTTTCCAGAAGGAAGGTCAGGATCGTCTTTTCTGCAAGCTCTGTTACTTTGGTAGTAGCCAGGTAATTATACTGTTCATACGGCATGATGATATGGTTTGGAATTGCATCCAGATCATTTTCAGCCTGAGACCATGCAATAAGGATAGCATCATTGATATCCTTTAAGATCTGATCTGGTGTCTTATCCTTAAATTTAGTACTGGCCACTGTAGCGCCGTTAGAAGCTGCATTGGTAATCGTCACATCTGGATTATTAACAAGACCGGTAGTGCCATATCTTGAAAAGCCAACATAAGCATTTTCATCCAGATGCTTATCATAAGCCATACGCAGACCGTCACGGAGCAGGCTGTCCATATTACGGCCAGTCATGTTTCCTCTCTGCATGTCGATCCACATAACACGGGTTCCTGCAGCTACCATGTGGGCTTTATACAGACCTTTGGAAAAATCTGCCTGGACCATAGGGATGCCATTAGCGCCGCCGGAATGCATCAATCCGTCACCAGAACCACCGGTAACTCCGTAACCCACCTGCATAGCAGATACAAATTCATCCCAACCACCGCCTACACGGATTGGGAGATCTCTGGCATAAGTAAAGCTTGTAAGGGGAGTACGGATCATGGTATCACGCTTTTCAAGCTCAGATGTTAAAAATGCCTGACCGGAAGCAATACCGGCTGCATCCATAGCATATGTTGCTGCTTTTCCTGCCCCAGCAGATCCACTTACAGATCTTCCTAAATCAAATGTTCCCATATTCTTATAAGACATATATTTATCCCTCCTATGCATTTAAAATGGTCAGGATACGCATTTCTGCCACTCCATTGGCATCTGCGCTGCCCTTCCACTGTGCGTTAGTTAATTCCACATTCTTTCCGGTGTCCTCTGCTGCTTCAAAACCACCAACTGCAGCATTCGGATAGGATTCATTCTTAACAGTTCTTACATAAACCTTTCCGCCCGCAACCGGTGTACCATTCTGGCAGATTACATTAACGCAGCCACGCTTCAGGACTGGGACTGCATCTCCTGTCCGATAACTTCCTACGTTTTGGTTCATATAATCAAATGCTGATTTTACTTCACGGACTGCCACACCAACAAACTTTGCTGCCGTAGAAGCAGCTTCCCATGCTTTTACTGCACCAGCTGTTCCTAAAACTACCGGAGCGCCAAAAGCGATCCCTGCTTCACATGGATGTGTATCCACAATCATATCTGCCTGTCTGGAATAGCTGCCTGCATATCCATGAGGCATTGTCTTACCAATTACCTGTCCTTTCATTACTGATTCTCCTTTCTCTTGTGAGGGTTTCTGGCATCATAAGCAGCCTGGCACTGCTCAACGGTCATTACTGGGTTGACATCTGCTGCTTTCTTAGCATTTGCTCTGGAAGCTTTTAAGATCGCATCAATGTCATTGGCAGTATCTTTTGCAGTCACTGCCTTGATCAAGGCATCAGAAACAGCCTTTCTCTGAGCTGCATCCTGGATAGCCGCAACAGTTGGACGCATTGCCTTTAAGATGCTTGCAGCAACTGCCTTATCCATACCTTCAGATGATGTATCATCCATTTCCTCTGCCGGAACTACCTTGGCCTCTTCCTGTTTTTCATTCTTTTCCAGATCTTCGTCCTTGGTCCCTTCTAAAGCCTTAATAGCTTCATCCATAGGATCCTTTTCTTCGTTTTTCTCTGTTGTAGTCTTTTCATCCAGAGCCTTTAAAATCTTATCGACCTTCTGATCCAGGGCTACATAAAAGGCTGCATCAAGCACTGGCTTTGCCTCTTCGGCGCTCTGCTGACCGGCTTCTGGCTGTTTGGTGCCGCCTTCTGGTTCGTGAATTCCCTCATCCAGCGCAGCTGCAGCATCCATAGCCAGCTGCTCGATCTCTTCGGCACTCTTGTCTTTCACTGCCTGACCGAAGATCTTAAATAAAAATCCTTTTTTCATTACTTTCCTTTCCGGCTTTTTCGCCTCTTCTTTTTTATCTGAATCTAAAATAGCAGCCCGCTTCCCGGCTCTTCCCCGTTCTACGACTGCTACGTGATTCCCTCTGATCTTTTTCTGGCTGTATGTGCCATCTTCATTCCGGACATAATCGCATTCATACCCGCAGCTGATCTCTCGCTTTCCATTCTGGATCGCATTGATCAGATCCCTGTCATGAATATGAAGGTCTGCAATCATATAATCAGACCATTCACCAGATCCTTTGCGGATATTCTGGGCGTGTCCCATTTCATAGTTCTTTACATCATCCGGCCCGATCAGTCCCGGTGGATGATCATTAGTGACCGGCTTTCCTTCAAATGATGCAAGAGCCGCCTCTGAAAACACATCATCTGGTGAACGGCTTACCGCAATGATCCTGTCCGCATCTGCCCCGGACAGCCCCATTTCCCGCCCCAGATATTCCTGTGTTCCGGTTCGGGCAATTGGCACGTTCTTGCAAATTAAAAAGCCCTCTCCAGTTTCAAGCTGGTTAGGACTTATCGTATAACCATAATAAGCAAGCATTTACTCTTTCCTTTCTATTTTTCCGCATTTGGTACATCTCCGCACATAACCGCCATAATGACCGGAAGCCCGACTCCAATGCTTGCGGTAGTGGTGACAGCACTCCTTCTTTCTGAAAAGCCTCCGCCTGATCCACGATATAAGCCCCATAGGATCACCTTCTTTCATTTGCGACGTCGCAATTATTCTTAAAAATGAGTACAAAAATACCACCGGCCTGCTGACTGGTGGTATTATCCCTGACTGTAAGGACATTTTGAGCAAATCACCCTTGCTGCTTCGATATCCTTAATCTCCTCTAGTTCTTTTGTTGATGATACTTTAAAAAAACGGTTCAGACACATCATTGAGTCATAACATAAATCTGCGCATATTACTTTTTTATATGCCGGACAATAATGATCCGCTTCATAGTCCAAATCATAAGCCATTTTTTCGTATCACCTCCAAAATTATATCTGTACTCTCATCAAAATCTATCTTATTCCAAGCAGTTTTATAAATCCAATCATCACCGTTTTTCGTAATCACGCATACACCCGAAGAACTATAAAATACCTGACGTTTTCCGCCCCATTGTGAAAACATGCATCGTGCATTATTCATATAACTACGAATATCATCATCCGTAATCTGACGTTCCAGCATTCTATGCATAATATGATACGGATCGCGCTTTCCTTCCGGCAGAATAAATGCCTGTTTCTTTTGTGGTGGTAATGGATTTCCAATGTTATGCAATCCAAGTTCTTTGAGATTGCACCCAACATTATAATATTTCTTATTGCTTGACGGATACTTTTCTAAATACTCTTTTAGTCCTTTTGTGTACTTCCACTTCTCAGGATCATTATACTTCAATTCCCGAAACTTAGCAAAGTCTTTAGGAACATCTTTTCCTAAAGCAGTCCTGTACTCTTTATGCTGCTTTATGTCTCTATACAGCTGCTGCCTGTTCCTCTGTTTCTCCCGATAAGCTGCAATCTGTTTCTTAGTTCTCGGATCCCGGTTCAAAGGGTTCTTTTCAATACTGGAAAAATCCTTATCTTTCTGTATCCGCTCTTCACTTTTACCGATTGTGGTGTACTTGACCAGGCTATGAAGGCAATTGGGGTGGATATTCAGATAGGTATTTGTAAGGTCATTCGGGCCATTTGTATCTATTTTCCCAAAAGCAATGGATAACGGTGGATAATCCGGATTCATTCCACTTTTAGAATAAATACGCCCTTCCAGAGGCGCGCACACCGGACAGGTGCTTCCAATCTTTACGATCTGCCATAGATCATAATCATCTGCCGATAAAAGTGCTGCGACTTCTGCCTGGTGAGCAGTTGTCCGTACTGCCATGTTTCCATAAGACTGCATGCTCCATTTACGGCCTGCTTTATCAGTAAAACCAGTAATACCATTGGCTTCCATATCTTTCACCAGATCCTGGCTGCTTTTGATCCAGGGCCTTCCCGCTGCCTCTTCCCGGAGCACCTGCTCAAGAGCAAGTTTCCTGTATGGATCATCTTCCAGCCTTGCGATCGTAAAAACTGTTTCCACGCTTTTCTTGGCAGTACCGGCCATTTCAACGATCTGGCCCTGCAGGTTATTACTCAGCTGTTCCATGATAGCCAGCTGTGTTACAGATCTTGGACTTGCCAGGCTGCGCGCATTGGAATAACCTGCAGCATCTTTATCAGAATGATAGAATATCTTCTCGATCATATCCGGAACATAGCTCCAGGAAGCATCTACCATGTTCTGCAGGATGCCCTGCACTCTTTCAAGTTCTGCAACCTCTGCATATTCCACCTGCTCCCTGTTACGTTTCTTTTTGATTTCCTGTATCAACTCTTTTTCTGTGCGAAGAAACAAACGCCGCAAGAATGCCGTGATATCAGAAGTCGCCGGTGGTCGTATCTTCATCGTCATTACTTATCCCGTCCTCTCCGGAACTATCCGGGAAAGAAAAGCCTGCCAGAGGGTCCTGCATACTGCGGGACTGTGAATACAACTTTCCTTTTCCTGCTTCCACCGCCTCATCTGTGATCTTACTGTAAAGCCCAGTCTCATCAGCCAGTCCCTGAAGTTCCTGCAGGGCCGTAGCAGCATCAACCAGGTCATTCTGATAAACTGCAAGGATCGCGTTGCTCTTTCTCTCTGTAATATCTGCTATGTCCTTTGCATCCGGTGTTTGCATTGGTGAGAAGTCAATATCCATATCATCCGGCATCTTTCCCCAGGCCGACAAAGCCATGACAGGAAGCAACCGTTCAATGATGCCTCTAAGTTCTGTCTCACGTAGTCCGTCAATGTAATCGTAATAGTTCTGCAGATCCGCCTCACCGGTAGCGTTAAGACCGGCCGGTGAACGTCCAAACAGCTTTGTCACGGGTGTTCTGGCTGCTCCCGCCACATCCATCATTACACGGTCATACACATCCGGAAGTCCTGTGAATGTGTACTGCGTGTTGTGGATTGCATCTCCTTTATTGATAAGTCTGGTTCCGAAGTTGCTTTCCATCATGGATTGAGCCGCCATGGTATTCCAGAACCGTCTCTGGATCTCTGTATTAGAAGCACCAAGCAGCTGATCCAGACCGTCTGTTTCCTGATAATTGATATTCGCTCTGAAAGTCAGTGCCGCAATGTTTCCAGCCACATTATCACGGCGGACCAGCTCATCATAGATTGCCTCTATCTCCGACTCACCCCAATACTGCTCTGTTACCATTTCCATCCACGGCAACTCACGACCGATAAAGCGAATCACACGGCTGTGATGCACCCTGGCTACCATTGTTCCTGTTTCATCATTACGGATCGTATAATAAGCAGGCAGACCAAAGTCTGGATCTTCTGCATCTGTGACCAGTTCACCCTCTGGATAAATGCCATTCCACCGGTCTAGGATATGCAGTCCCAGGAAGCTTCCTGGCATCACAGTATCCATGTCCAGCGGCATGCTCAGATCATTCTGTCCTTTGATCAGGATCACACCGGCAGCCCCACCATAAAGACGTCCCCAGTACATTCCAAGCAACAGTTTCTTTCGTATCTGAGTCTTACGTTCCAGCTGCACCATTTCTTTTAAATATTGAGGCGCAATGCTGGTCTTTAAGTTATACCATTTGCGGATCATATCATTTGGAATGGTCGCTATGATGTTCTGTATGATCCAGTTTTCCCGATAAAGGCTTGTAAGTAACTGATAATTCTGTGTCATACGGGTCATGGGATACTCTGTTGCCTGCAAAAGATCCATGGTCCCAAAACCTATCCTTGCAGCAGGATTAGAAAAAGCGTCCATCGTTGTGACGGGCGCCCTTTGGTTCATATTCTGTTTTGTAGCCGTCCGTGTCTGGCGTGACGTCTTTTTCTTTGACATTTGACTTCCTCCTATGCTCCGATCCGCCACTTTGGCAGAACCGTATAGCAATAATATCTTAAAGCATCCGGCCCGTGATCTTTTTGTTTAACCGGCTTTTCTTCTCCACGCTCAGCTGCCTTATCATCCCATACGTAAGACTGCATCTCACTGATCAGGCCCTTGCAGTTATCTTTATTGATCCGGATATTTCTCTTAGCCAGGAGAGAACCAACCACACGGATACCGTCTGCCACCTCATTATTGGCCGGTTTTACATACAGGCCACGGCTGCGTAACTCCGTAATAAATGATGCTGCTGATGGGTCCACAACAACCATACATTGATCCTGTGGTTCCATTCCCATAAATTCTGTCATATCATCTGCATACTGGGCATCCGTCCTTTGCGGATTTGCACTGCGCCTTGCTTCCTCAGAACGGCTGTCCCACCGATATTCCTGGTCAATCCATATAGTCTGTCCATCATCCCATACCTCCAGAAATACACACGGGTTCGTCGTACCATAATCTACTGTAATGGCCTTCATAGCTGTGTTCTTTAAAGCAACCGGACGTTCCTGATCAGTATACAGGTTATCATCTGTGAGCATAGTGTAGATCAGGCCTTCCGCTACAGCCCACAAGCCTTTGATATAGCGTAGATAAAAGACACCTGCATACATTGCCCTGTACTTTTCTTTCACCTTTTCAGAAAGGCTCAGGTTATCATCCATTGTAAAGTGCAGATACAGCAGCCGCTTCTTAATACGCTTATCGATCCATTCCAGCTTAAACCAGTGCATTGGACCGGCCGGGTTACAGTTAAACCACCAGGTCGCACCTTCCACGGAGCATCTGGCCGTTGCCTGGTTTACAAAGCTTTCCGGCATCAACGCAACTTCATCAAAAAAGGCACCTGCTGCCGTGATACCTTGCACCAGGTCCTGGGAACCTTCATCCTTGCCACCAAATATGTAAAAATAATTGGTCCTGCCATTTCTGCTGACTTCCAGCATGTTGGGAAAGTCTCCAGAAATATGATAGATCCAGTGATATCCCCGGCTGGTGAGCATCAGTTTCAGGTTCTGCAGCACGTTACGCTTAAAAGAGCTGATCGTCTTTCCTGCCATGATGAAATTCTGTCCGTCATAATTTGCCATGCTCCACATTGTATAAGACAGGCTCATGCTGACTGTCTTTCCAGAACGGATCGCTCCATCTGCAATTATGCCTCCTGCCTCTCGCACTGGACTGTTCGGCAGCCACCATGTAAAGATCTGGCGTTGCTTCCTGGAAAACTTTTGAAACTTAAATATTGGACGTTTCTTCTTCATTCTCTGCGTTCTCCTTTAAGCTTTCATCATTTCTCCAATCATCTGCAGCAGAACTATCCAATGCTTCTAAGAAACCGTCATCTTCCTGTTCTTCCTCATCCAGATCACCTAATTTCCTTGCTGCCATTTCTAACCGCTTTGTCTCAATTTCCAGGCGCGTATCATCCACACCATACCGGTGTAGCGCATCAATGGCGGCCTGTTTCCTGGTCTGGACACGGGTCAGTGCATCCTCAATGTTCTGGATCTGCCCCAGCTTCCCGCGGTATTCCAAAAGGTCTGTTTCCTTGTCCTTTTCAAGACCTTTTTTGTGGCCTACTGCAGTCATGCCAGTCTCACCCACAGCAAGCTTATTCTCTTCATCTGCTGCGTTGCGCAGCAGCTCGATCCGCTTAAGCATCCGGCGCTCTCTGACAGTTAAAAGCTGTATCTCCTGCATAAGAAGCGCCTGCTTGTCCTCTGGTACTGTCTGCACCAGGCGCTGCTCCTCCAGATCCAGGCAATCAAAAAGGAGAGTTTCAAACTCTCCCGTAGTAACTGCATTCTTATTTTTCTCTGGGGCAGCACCGCCCTTGTTTCCAGCAGCGTTCTTATTTCCCGGCTGACCGCCTTTCTTTTTCGCAACGTTGCGTTTCTTCTTTTGCAACGTTGCATTATCCCAGTCGTATCTATTCTTCCAGCTTCGGATTGTCCCCTCCGGGATTTTCAGAAGATCTGAAATTTCAATTAGTTTTTTGCCTTCTAGGAACAGATCTCTGGCCTGTTCCATTCTGGCATCTGGCGCTCTGGCCATGCACCACCACCTCTCATTCGTGTTTGTTTTGGGTATAAGAAAAGGAGCCACGCAACGGTGACTCCTTTTCTATAACTTTTTATTCATCTATTTTATTCTTTTTATTGTCATTCAAATACAAATAAAACATGCACATAACGATCAAAATCATTATTGGTATTACTATTTTAAATACACTTATTGTCTGATATGGATCTGAAATATCTTGCCGTAATGCTATCGTTTTTATAGCATCTCTTACTGCTGATATTAAATAACAAAGCATATCATTCGTTGTGTACAATGCAATAAAAAAAGTTAATGCTATTATAAAAAACAAATTAACTCGTCCCGCTATTGTCATCGTTTCAAGCTTTATTAACTTGCCCCATGATTTTATAAATTCCCAATCTTTATTCATCTAAGTAAATTATCCTTCCAATCTTTCAATGAAACAAATGCCGTAAAAAACAATCCACTAGAAATAATCATAGCGCAAATCAAATAGTATGGATCAATGATATACACATTCAATAAAAATCGAATAGCAAGAAGCGTCACTGCAACTGCAAATACAATACCATTTAACACCATATAACATATAGCATGAACAGGCAAACTATTTTTTAATCTGTTTTTCAACATCGCATTCTCCTCTTTCAAATCATTAATGATTTGTTGAAATTTGATATTGACCGTTGGTTCTGTATTACTTATGCCTATTGTTACAGAAGTATTCCCATCTTCAAACTTTTCTGTTTCTGGAATAACTTTACCATTTTCACAGCGTATATGCTTGGTAGGATATATATTTATATTGCTTCTTGATTCTATTGCCATCTTTTTATTCAACAGATCAATAGAATTACTTAGCTTTAGAGGAGAAGCACATAAAACAATTGCATTCACAGTAACAATGGTTTTTATGATCATACTTTTCGAAAGCGCTTCCACATCAGAATTACTTTTTAATTCTATACTACTCTTCACGTTGTTTGGATTTTGCATATATATCAAAAACTCCTAACTTTTTTCCATCAAGGGATACTTCTGTAGAATAAACCCCCTCTTTCTTAATGACCACATTTCTCAAATCCATTCCGATCATTAGTCCTCTATATTCTTCAGGTAATTGACTACCCTTAGCCTGTAATTGCTCCGATGTTATTTGTATTTCTCGAGCTTCTACAAGTACATTTCCCTCACAGTCTTTAAATATAATATCAAGCAAATGGTTGCTTGTATCATCAATTCCACGCATTCCTAATACAATTGAAAAAGAAAACATGCTTGGTATAAACTCTGGTGTCAATACTGGCAATACTCCCATTGCATTAATTGGAGCATCCTTACCTTCTAAATTAGTTGTCCCGAGACAATAAATAAAAGTTGAAACTTTTGCCTCCATATACAAACCTCCCCCATCTTTAGTGTTTTTTTATTATAGCATTTTCTTTTACAAAAAGGAAGCCCCTGCATCTAACAGAGGCTTCCAAGAAAAAAGGGGAAGTACAAAAATAGCAACAAAAATCATCGGAACGGAAGGACTCGAACCTTCGCTTAGGACACAAGCCATTGCTCTACCTCTGAGCTACGTTCCAACAACGCTTCCTAAGTGAACTCCACCGTCCTGATCCTCAATGTCTCTTCAGAGCAATCAGATAAGTACATCCGTGCACAAATGCATTCCATGTTTTATTCAAAAAGGCATTGTCAATCTCTCTGAGGTGTTGCGCATACGCTCAGTTCATCCGGGAGCGACCCGGCAGCTTCCTCTGCCAAGCTGTGACCCCCGGCAGAGGTTTCAGGGGAATTAAGCCGCCGGCCGTATGCCTTTGGCTTCATGGTACACTATAACACTTTGTTTCGTAACATGTGTAACAATCGTAACAAACTTTATTTTTCTTCCATAAATCTCAAGTACTCCATCTTTACTCCTGCCTCAGTAGCTTTTCTCCCCATTCTCTCTGCGACTTCTTTCCAGGTAAGCTCCTCGAAAATCTTATACCTGATAATGCGCTGCATTCTCTGCGGAATCACATTCAACCATGCTTCCACATCATGCTTGATCCGTTCCGCAGTCTGCAACCGCTCTTTCAGGATCTCTTCCAGCCGGTCCAGCTCATCAGAATCCTTTACTACAGGATATGCCAGACCTTCGATATGAAACGTCTGCGATGTGTAAGGGAACTCATGTGAAGAACCTTTCACTGCATCCTGCTCAATCCTCTTCCTGGCTTTCTTAAGCTTCAGGATCTCCCTTTTGGTATCTTCCACCTGGGCGCATGCATCTATGTACTGCACCAGAATCTGCTTGTCCAACGGTATCACCTCATTCCTGCTCTTGGTTTGTATGTACGTTCTCCCAGAAGATATTCCTCTTCCTTCCTCTGTTGACCTAGAAGCTGCCGTAACCGGTTTAAGGTATCCCTGTTCTTCTGATCCTCGAAAAACTTCACCAGCTTCTCGTTCATCTTTGCCATATCTTTATTAATTCGCCTGGTTCTTCTGCTCTGTTGAAGGCTTGTTGCAATCCGATTCCTTTCGTTCCTGTCCTTGGCAAATTCCATTTCATGAAGAAAGTCCTGGAGACGCTTGTCCTCTTCAACGACCTTATCGCAAGCATACCTGTATTCTAAAATGCTCTCATCATAGTAGCTTAGAAACTCTTCCAGAGCCTGTGCCGGTGTCTTTCTCTTACTCATCTGGTATCCTCCGCAGCTCCGGATCCGGGCAAAGGCTTGTCCCCGCATAAGCTGGCATCCTGGCTGACCAGGTTGTAGGCTTCGGCCCGTTAATAATCTCATGGTCTGATGCGGCTATGGCACTTTTTCTTTGCAGCTGATTTGCCTTTCTCTGGGCATCTGACTTTACTAATCCCATTCTTTATGTCCTCTCCCTTCTTACGCATGGCAGCTATCACATACTCCACGTTGGGATTTACTCGTTTCCACATTACGCAGCTTTACCGGTATGCTTCCGGTCTTTTCTTTCCAGGTACAGCTTTACCAGTGTGTAGATCTGGCGAAGGAACAGGCTGTCTTCTATGTGGCTTATGTTCTGGATGATGTACTGCTTTACATGTTTGTTATTCATAGGCTACCTCCTTTAAATTTCAGTTTGTGACATCACTGATAATCCCCCGCAGTTTCCTGCATTCCACTGTTGTTATTGTGTTTTCTTCCATCTCTCTATCCCTCCATGCTTAAATAACACATTATTCCGCAATCTGGAAATATCTCTGTATTCATATTCCCGCGTGTAGGCTCTAGCTCGTCAAGGTATACCGGGTGGCCTTTGCTGTCTTTCAATATTGCATAGCCCACCTGCCGCTCCAATCTGGCCCGACTCTCAAAAACCTCTGGGAAGTCCTTGCGAATCCGGTTCCAATAACCCATTCCTCCTTTGACGCACCCGAGGCAGTTATTATTTGGATACCCCATGTCATACATAACTGGCCGCCTAAACGAAAAGGTCCTTTCAAATAGTCCGTGAACCTCTTCTTTCGATAATCCACGGTCAATCAACGGAAACTCATGAGCTGCCTGTGGGTTAGCCTCTATGGTTCGCTCTGCCCGCCATTTCTCTTTCAGGTCAAATCCCCAGACATAGGTCAGATCATAATCTTTATGAGCTAACTCCCATTCTTTACGAACACGCTTTTTAAGCCAGTTTGTGCAGGGAGCAAAACCATTCATAGCACGAAAACCACCAAAAGCTCTGACACAATCATCAACACTGCTGTATTCCTCAGATCTCAATATCTGTATCTTCTGTCCGATTGCAGCTTCACAATCCCGTATAAATCGTATGCTGTCTGGATGCTGATCTTTGATATCTATATAAATCCATTCGTCAACATCTCCTGCCAGGTATCCAGCCATAAAACTGCTTACTCCTGCACTGATCCAACACACTTTTTTCGTCATAACACCACGCTACAAATGCTGTATCGTGGATCACCATTCGTTTGCTCTTATGCGACCTGTGCCGTTTCCAACACAAGCCTTATAGCCACGGTGTTGAATTTTTCGGTACGCCACCGTCATTCACTGCGCACCAACCCGGTTTACCGGGCATTCGTTATTCCTTTCTTTTAGTTATAAATTTCATATTGCTCCTTAAATTTGTACCATTTCCCGAACATCTCTCAGCGTTTTTGGTGTAGACTGCGCATAATACATACTTGTCACTGCCGGGCTTGCATGTCCTAGAATCTCTTGGATGATACCGATATCAACCTTTCTGTTTTTTAAATTCATTCCAAGCGTTTTCCTCATTTTATGAGGATATACCGCGCTTTTCACATCCGCTCTCTTTCCAATATCTTAATTTCCTCGTAATACCTCTTTTTTGCTTCGCTCAGGATTACCATGTCCATATTTAATCAATATCGCCAGAATAATCTTCATTCCACAAGGCTTCAAAGTTTTCAATCGTCCTTTTGACTGCATTCTCATAAGTCTCTGCTTCTTCATCAGACAAGCTTCGATTCGCAATCTCCGGCGGTTCAAGTCGAACTATTCCGTATTTTTCACGGATCATTGCTCTTGTCATAAGCCACCACCTTCCCAACTCTTAACTTACCAATCAAATCTTGCCATGTTCATAAACTCAAGTGGCATGGAACCACCAAAGAGATCATTAGCACCGTCGATAATGTCTGGATCTACTCCGTCCGCTTCCAGCTGATCGTCAAACATTGCATCATTGCAGATAGATCCATACTGTGTTCTCGAATGTTTCCTGATATATTTCTTTCCGTTACGTAATTCAAAAATCTCCGTACAACTATTTTCTGTAGCCTCGATTGTATATCTCATGTATTCTTCTCCTAAATCTTAATTTAAACATATTCAAACTCATCCAGCTCCACATCTTTTTCACATGCTGGGCAAGTGCAGAAAGCACCATCCAGCCACGATTCTGTATTGTAATCAGCATCCTGAAATAGTATTTCAACATACTGCTTACAGTGTGGGCACTGGAACCGGATATAAGCTGGCTTGCTTATTATCATATAACGTGTACCCATTCCGACCACCTTTCACACCATTTTGTTGACGCCAACAAAATCGATGATTTTACTTCCCGACTTTAATTTTGGGAACATCAGCTCTTAATTTCCTTTGTATGGCTCCGAAAGTGGCATCCAGGCATTCACAAATAAGTCCTGGCTGCTGCAAGTATCGCATCCATCATCATCACCGGCATACCATGCTCCACCACCATCATTATCTTTTTCATACCGTCCGATTATCGGAAGCGTGAAATTCTCAAATGACATCAGGACATATTCATCTTCTTCCGGAAGTCTCTCTTCCACCGGGATCCAGCTATGCTCTTCTATCTGACCTGCCAAAAGTGTCATTGCTTTTGCATAATTCTCTACCAAATGTCCGGGATACAGCCTGTATCTTCATAGTCCCTAAGCTTGCACAGCGCACCATACAGCCTTTCACTTACTTTTTTGGTGATTACCTGGCCTGCTCTAAGCTGCTCCCACCTGACACCCTTCAGACACCAGTTTCCCAGGTCATCCTTTTCTGTTAATCTCTGCATTTTATATTTCCCCCAACTTTATTTTTTTCAAATATCCGCATACTGTACTTTCTGCGATATGCATATCTTCAGCAATTCGTTTTCCAGTCCACCCGGCTTTGTAAAGTGCCTTTATTCTTCCAACATCGATCTGCTTTTTGTTTGTTGCTTCTGGCTTTGGCGGCTCCGGCTTCTCCTTGGTTTCCGCACCTGTCTCTGTTGGCTTCTCTTCCACTGCCTTCGGCTCTGTTACTTCTGCCGGCTCCTTCTTAGCCGGCTCTGTCTCTCTTTTTTCTTCCTCCGGCACGATCCGGAAGAACTCACATCCAGCCAGGATCTTCTTCAATGTCAGGAACTCATAATCATCCAGGTTCTTAGGTTCTGGTACTACCGGCTGGAGCACTCCCACCATAAGCCCTCTTTTATGCAGTTCCAGTGCCTCATCTATTGCAATTTGTTTTATGATCATTGCCCTTCTCCTTTTTATTCAACGGACACCATCTCGGTGCGGTTTTAATAGTTAATTTATCATCATGTCTTTCTGTTCTGCAGATTATAGGATGAGGCTCACATTCACTCCGTGCAAACTTGGCTTCATCATGAAGGCAGTAATAACGCCCTGGCCTTCCGTTCATGTCATAAAATTTTTTATAGCTGCAGTCTTTACAGTTCATTTCTTTTCCCCTTTCTGTATCTCTTTCAGCTTTTCAATTAAAGCTGTCCTGTTTGCCCGACAATCCCTAAAGAACTTTCCAGACTCCAGAAGATACTCCTCATTTGCTCCATACCCTTCCTTGTACCTCATGGCAACATCGGCTTTCCAGTCATAGAGCATGGAGTGATACGTCTTGATAACGAAGCTTGTCCCATCTGGAAGATCATACCGGTGATACCGCTCACCTGTCTCCTGGTTATCGATCCAGAGTGGCCAGGTCTCATACGCATCAATAAAAGCAGCTCTCTGGTCATTGTTTTTAAGCTGTGGAAGCTCTGGCTGCTTCGGTCTATCCTTTTTCTCTTCCAAATCTTCCAGCTCACACAGCATGGAAGCCAAAGCACCTACTTCCAGCTTTTGCATTCTGATATGCTCATCTGACTTATCAATGCCGGGAGTTCCCAGACATTTGCTAAGAAGCTGCTTCTTTCTCTCCAGCAGTTCTCTCAGGATTTCCATGTCTGTACGCTCTTTCACTTCATCTTCGGAAGCCTCGTTATCCGTTTGCGACGTCGCAATCTCTTCCTCTGTTTCATCCAACCAACCACATCTACAATTGCAGTCTTCCTTACATTCAGCACAGCATTTCACTCCATTAGCACCGCAGCAGTTGCAGTTTCCATACTTGCTTTTCCCAGTTATGCATGTCTTCGGCCAGTGCTGCCCTTCCTCTACCTCTGGGCGATCAGCCGAACTGTTGCATTCAAGCTTGCACTCCCCATGTTTGACACACTCCCAGCAGCACTCATGGGCGCAGTCTGTTCCACTCCCAGACCGGTGCATGTATTCTTCCGGTAAAGAGCACGCATATTCTGGGCGGTATAAGCAATGGCCCATTTGCTGCTTTTCGGCAGCTTCTACAGTCTCTTCCGGAAGCAGTTGCAACGTCGCAATCTCCGCATCTTCCTCTTCCATCAGCTCTGCAACCGGTATTTCCTGGCTAATAGGCTTACCTGCCACCGACTGGACCATATTTTCATCCTCTTCCACATCAAACAGCTCCGCCGTTGACGCTTCAAAGCTTTCCGCCCTCTCTTCCGGCATAACCCCAGGGATATCTTTTAACTCTGTCTGCCCAGGTATCTCTATGTAAGGGACTTCCTTTGGTCTTGCCATGCTCCGGATCTCCCGGACGGTCATATCCGGTGTGACCTGCTCCAGCTGCTCGTCACTCATGCCAAGCATCTCCTGCAGCTGGCTCTTACTGAAGTCCTTAAACCTATCATCTATGAGCGGACTGTTCCCGCCCCTGGAAAACCTTGTGTTCCTAGTGATGTACCTGGATGTGGCAGAGGCACTGAGACCAAACCTGTCCATGGCATACTCATTGACGTTCTTATATCCTGCTTCCAGATACAGTTCATTGTCCCTGATATGCTTCAGGTAAAATCCCGTTGCGATCACACTGCGAACTGCTGACTGCAGGTTGGACCGGATAAATACCTCTGCATCTTCCAGAGATACATTCTGGTACCATTCCTCTACCTCACCGGTCAAAACCTTCTGATCCACTGCAAGGATCTCTGTTTTGTTCTTCTCTGTCTCCACTGTTATCTTCCCTCCCCCGTAAGCTGGCTGCGTACTCTCTCCAGGGCGATCGCATCATAGTCCGTATCACTCTGGGTAAAGTTATGAAAACGGTTCTTAGGACCTGTTTTAGGCGTATCCTGCGGTCTTGCTGAATCCTGTGTCCTGCTCAGCCAGCCATTAATGAATTTATCAATGCCTCTGGCTGTCTTCCTGTTTTTCGGATGCGAGTCAAGCCAGCCGATCATCTTCCGGAATTCCTGGTCCACATCAACAGCCGGATAAAGCTGTCCGTACTTCTCTACAGAATCCCTTGATACCGGATAAAAGCTTCCGTCAAGTAACTGCAGCTCATACACGGTATCCGGGCAAGGACTGCTTTGCAGCTCCGCGCCTATCATTTTATTTTTTTTACTTTTATTTACTTTACTTTCCTTTATGTCATTTTTTCGGGAAGTATCGTTATTCTTCCGGGAATTATCCTCATTTTTCCGGGAAGAATGAAAAGAAGGGTTCACTTTAATAAAGGGTTCCGTTTCATCCGCTTCCAAAAGCCAGAAACCCTTTATGACTACCGGTGTCTTCTTCGCCCTCTCTTTGACCGCAAGCTGATACCGTCTCTGTATTCCGGGTGAGGTGAGGATAGTGTCCGACTTGAAAAGTGTGCTGTCCAGTAGTGACCGTTCAAGCAAGAATGTCAGCACCTGCTCTATGAACCCATCTGAGAGATTCAGGTCTGCTGCCAGGATGAACTTAAAATCATCGTTCCATTCCATGTAGTAGCCTTTTTTGTAGATCTCGCAGAGTAAATAGATATATACCGCGATCCCGTTATTACCAAACCTGGCGCGCAGGATCCGGATCTTATTATCCGTGAAAAAATCGACATCAAGAGGAAAGTAACTAAGACCTGGCTTCTGCTGTCTTGGCATTTTCCTTTCCTTCCGTTATCTGCTGTCCAGCCTCCCACTCTTTGTAGAGCTGGATCCAGTCTTCTAATCTCATGGTGACCAGCCATTCTGACCGGTCCCTGCGGTGGAACACAGTCGGCATCTCTCCGGTCCTGGCGTCCCTTTTGGACTGTTCCATGGCTTCCTGGAGGTTTAACCGTTCCACTCTCTTACATTCTATATGGATGCCTGGGAGACCGGTCACATCCGCATCACCGCTGGCACCGCAGAACTGCTGCCCTCTGCGGCAGTCATAGCCGTGGTCCCTTAACCTTCCGGCCAGTTCCCGTTCCCCGCGTTTTCCTTTTTCCCGCTGTGACTTTCCCATAACGATCCTCATCTTTCTTTTAAAAGGGGCGGTGGTCAGAGACTTGGGTCATGCTCCGCCCCTTCAGGTACAACACCTCTGGTCATTTAATATCGTGACATATGATCCTGACCTTTAAGGTAGTAAAACAAGCTTTTCCAAATACGATAGATTATCCGATGATAGTGATACGATTTCTAAGAGCCATATCCTGTTCTGACAGGACTAACTCCAGATAATCCTTGATCTTTCTTACTGCTTCTGTCTTCCAGATGCCGCCCTCTGCTTCCACCAGTTTAAACTCCGGTGTTCCTCTGTCTCCAATGCGGAATACAAACTGGCTGACCGGCTGTTCTACTTCCTGGAAGGTGCGGTAAGGTCTTAACTGGACCGGATTTGGTACGATCGCATCTGCCTTGGCCGCCACACCCACGGTCATGGTAGCCACCTGAGTGCAGCCGTCATCGGAATAGGTCTGCTCATTCTTTCTCTCGATATTTCCGGCAAGCAGGAGCACCGCATCCAGGTCCGCCGTTTTTGCGAAGTTGGCCTGCAGGCCGATCATAAAGCTTTCCTGGTCGTACCACTGGTCAAAGTGGAAGCCGGAAACCTGGGCGTCTGTTTCAAACAGGACCTCTCTCTTACGTTCCCCATCCAGGGCAGACATCAGCCTGACCTTTGTAGGGCTTACCACATGGACGATCATCCTTCTGCCTTCCGTAAACTCTTCCCTGCAGTTTACGATGTAATCTGCCAGTGCCGAAAGAGTCGTGGCCTTTACAGGCTCTGCATAATTGGCGGTATCATATCTTCTCAGTGCCTTGTTGGCATATGTATGACCGCAGATCTCCACCACTTCTGTTTTCTCATTTTCCCTGGCAAGATCTTCCACATGCTCCAGGGCATCTTTTAAACCTTCTAACATTGATTTTCTCTCCTTTTACTTATTTATTTCTTTGGTCATGACAACCACAGTAATCTTCATTCGTTACATAATCCCAGTAATACTCTGACTCCTCACAGTTGCATAAAAACGCATCTTCATCAACTGGTGAGTAATACTTACAGGTTCCACAGCTTTCTTCCTTCCTCATGCCTGCTGCCTCCTTAAGTCAATCGGCCCGGTCCTGCGTTCTTCAAAGATCTCACCCGTCTCCGGATCCGCCCTTCTGCCGGGGCTGACCTCTTCATAAGCAGCTGCAGGGATCTCCTGTACCGGATTGACCTGTGGGAGCCTGCTCCCCGGCTCTGACATATCAATACGGCCCGTACTGGAATCCTGTCCCACCAGGAACATGGTCTCCGCTTTCTTAAATCCGGCCAGTTTCGGCTTCACGTTATACTCTACCTTCAGGTTCCCACGCCCGGCCGGTTTGAACTTGATATTGATCGTCATTTCCCTGGCAGCTTCCGGATCCATGTTCGGATCCAGGATGTTCCTTCCGATCTGTCTCAGGGCCATGTTGAACTCCTCATGCAGCCTGCCATTGCCAATGCTGTCAAATGTTATCGCCATGCCTTGATCACCTCCTTTCATTTCACCTATTTAGCTGAAAAAATCTGCCGCTGCATCGTTCGTTTCCTGCGCAGCATCATCTTCCTGGACTGCAGCATTCTCTTCCTGCGGTACCGCTGCCTCTTCTACTGCATCCGGCTGTACAGTCTCCACATAATCCCGGCTTCCGTCCTCACGGATCACTGCCATATCAGAGTCAATGGCGTCCTGAAGGTCAATGCTCATGATGCCCCACTTACTGATCAGCTGTCGGAGCATGGTCTTATAGGCCATAGCATCAAAATCCTTGGCCCAGAAAGTCCAGCTTGTCCCTTTTTCCAGGTCGCGTTTATAACCAGGACTGTACTTCTTGGCATGGGCTTCCATTTTTGCCCTGCTCCAGTACATTGCTTTCCGGAAGCCATTGGTGTACTCAAACATTGCATAGTAGCCGATCGTGGGCGCTGCTTCTCTCTGCTCATCATCCTGGATCAGGTTCACTTCGATCTCCTCATTCAAAGGATCAAAGCGGATCAGTTCCCCTTCTTTGATAGAAAGCACGTTCAGTTTCTTATACTGACTGGAACGGGTCGCTAACTGGATATAGCCTTTATATCCGAGCTGGAACTGTGCTTCTTTGGCGCCCTTACTGCGGTTATCATAAGGGACCATGTAATACTGGCCAAGCTGTGGGCTTGGGGAGAGGTTTAATGACTCTCCCAGAAGTGCCGCTGACAGGATACTGGAATTTGTGCATTCCTGAAGGGCCGGTGTTGCCTGTACCGCTGATACGATACTGGAAATAAAACGCGTACCGTTCTTCCCACCTACTACCTTGTTGATCTGGTCCTTAACTGCATCCTGGGTAAGATATGCAGTTAATCCCGTCTTCTGTGTCCTTGGTGCTAACCTGTTTGCTACTGCCATTTCTACATCCTCCTCTTATTGTTTCGGTACCGGCTCAAACCGGATGCCGTTCTCTTTTAAGAATCCTTTTAACTTCATCAGCTGTTCCCTGGTGGCATAGACCCGAAAGTCGATCACATTGACCGGCTCTTCTACGGTCTCCATTTTAGGTTCTTCTGCCTTAACCGGTCCTGCAGGAGCTGCCTGTACGTTTTCCTGTCTTCCGGCTGCCATCACGCTCTCAGCTGCGGCTTTTCTCTGTGCTTCCTGCTCTGCCTTTCTCCTTGCCATTTCTTCCTGGTAAATCCTGCGGTTCTGTTCCTCTGCCTCTAACTGGTTTCTTTTTGCCATGGCCGCACCGATATCATAAGTCTCCAAAAAGACTTTCTTCATATCACCGGCATAAGGGCTGTCCACTTCATTTAAGACAGCCAGTCCCTCATCCACCTTCTGGATCAGAGCCAGGATCTCTTCCTTGATGGACTTCATGGTAGTGGAAGCCAAGGCATATCTTGGCTGCATCACACGTTCAAACGGAAGATACTTGCCAATGTCATGGATGTTATCCTCATAGAATTCCCTGACCTTGGCGGTCTTCTCCTCACGTAGGCGTTCCTCGTAGCCTTTGATCTGACCGTCAATGTTAGCCGCTGCTTTCTGGATCATGCCTGTAAGTTCCTGGACCTCTTTTCCGAACTGCTCATCCGGCTCCAAGAGCTTCTTACGGATACGGGTACGTTCCTTCTTTAATGCATCTGATACCTTATTCAGTTTGGCCCTGTCTTCCTTGGCCTTTTTAATCATGTCATCTGTATAAACAGAATTGGCATAGCTTTCTATTGCTGCTGCGATCTCCTTTTTAAGTTCGTCATAGTTCCAGTCGATCTTCTGGATAAAGCCCGTATCCTGCGGGCTGTAGATCTTCAATTCCATCATGTACGCTCTCCTTTTCCTATATTGCCGGGAGGATCAGATCCGGCCTGGTACCTGTGATCACACAGTTCCAGAACTTCCGTTCTGACTCTACCAGGCACTCTATATCCTCCTCGACTTCTTTACGTTCAATAAAGTAATGTCTTGTCTCGATCCGCATCCGTTCCCCTTGTCCACTTTTGATCTGGGCCTTTAGGACTGCAAAATCGTATTCTGTTACCGCCAGATAATGCAACACCTGGCAGAAGTAATTGTCCGGGATCTTATCTCTCCATTTTTCCCACTGCGAAGACTGTAGGATGTTGGTAGTCTTGATCTCCAGGATCCCATGACGTCCGGTACTGTCCAGAAGCTCCCCATCTAAAGAAGCATGCATCCAGAGATACTTAGAATTGGTAAACATGTTATCCGGATCATAAAGAACTTTATATTCCGGATGATCCAACGCGAACAGCGCACGGAGATATTCTTCCGCCTCCGTTCCATACTGGACATAATCCTTATCGGAAATGTCTTCCGGAAGCACCAGTCCTACCTTTTCTTCCCAGAGCTGTACATTATCCTTATAAGGATTTAGCCCCACACAGGCAGCCGCATCCGAACCGCCTATATGGTTCTTTCTCCCCTGCAGCCACTCTTCCCGGCTGTTAAACAGCTTTTTAGTTACCATTCGTAAGCCTTTCCAATATCTTTTTCTTGCAGCGTCTCTCGGTCTCTTCTATAAATGCTGTCAGCATTGCGATTGCCTGCATATCATTATCAGTCATGCGGCTGATTGCTTCTGCTATGCCATCTGCTAAGCCTTGTACCATCATAGAACCCCTTAACCCTTTACCGCCGACTACGGCTAACTGAAACTGGTTCTCTTCTTTCATCTCTCCCAAACCGATCGCTACAATCAGACCACAGTCCTCGGTCTCTCCTGCTTCCCTGTTATCTACTACAAACTTCGCTTTTACCATCTTGCAATTCTCCTTCTCCCTCCGTATAATGAGGGTGTGATTTATTTTTCTTACCGGACCTTCCGCAGTTGCCGCTGCCTGGGTCCTTTTTTATGTAGCCTCTGCATGCCTGTAAGCGGCTTCTCTCCATGCACCGGTTCTTCCTGATGCAGGTACCGCACTGGTCATTCCGCACAGCCATCACAGCACCTGGACCGCAAGCGCAGCCCCAAGCATCATGAAGACTATCACCCACATGCCACCGGCTATAAATGTCTCCGTGATGCCTACCCAGTCCACAGTTTTCTTCTTAGGCCTGGTTGCCTGTACTGCCACATAAGACAGTTCCATGCCGGTCTGACCGTCATAGTTCTTGATCTTTGCCATTGTTTTTCTCTCCTTTCCTGACCTTTATTCATATCCTGGTACACTGGATCCGGTAATCTGTTTTAACTTCTCCGGATAGATCTTGTACCGCCAGGTCTTAGTCCCCGTCTTTTGAGGACTTAATACCATTCCCAGATCCATGCTTCCATTGCGCATGTACTTTCTTACGGCCGCTGCCGACAGCCCCAGAAACGGAGCTGCATCTTCTGGTGAAAGATATCGTTTTTCCATGTAAACACCTCCTACATTGCTTTTAATTTGTTTCCGTCTTATACTGTACTTACAGGCTCCCACCAGAGCCGAGTACAGAAGAAAGGAGATACCCTATGTTCATTCAATCAACTATTACTTGCGAGTGCGGATGTATTTTTGAATCAGAATTTCAGAATAGCACCGCTGATTCCGCACCAGTATGTCCGCAGTGTAAGAAAGTCATGAATGCAGCTTCCTGGAAGCACTTACGTGCAATCATGGCAGATATCAATGACTTCAACACTGATGTTTTAAAATGGCATTCCGAACGCAATGAACCGCTCATGCAGGTACCGGCAATTACTGTTCGAACCTTGAAAGATTAAGTCTTTCCAAATGCAATTCTTCGATTGCATAAACGCAAACATCCACGGCTATTCCAGCTGAATGATCTATGTTGTTTTTTCTCAGGGCATTTTTGATATCATCCACTGCCTGCGATAATTTGCCATTCAATGCCTGGTTTAGCCGTTCTTTTTCTCGAACATGCTTTTCTGCTTCCACTTCTCTCACCCCTTTTCTTCTAATGCTTCTGTTACAAATAGATAATCTCGTGTTTTCACATTTTTTCTTAGTGTTATACGTTCTGTACCGTCATCTCTGACATTTAGATAATCCACATAAAAATGTCGATTTTGTAATTTTTCTGTAATTTTTATGTAATATTTTTCTTGAAAAATGCATTTTTTTGTAATATACTACCGTTAGTAACTTTCGCTCGTACTACAACACCAAAGAAAGGAATCCATCAGCATGAAAACTTGCTTTATTGTTTGCCCCATCGGAAACGATGACACTGAAACCAGGAAGCGTTCTGACACTCTCTTTAAGCATGTAATTTCACCCGTATGTGATGAATGTAATTTCACTCCCATACGTATTGATAGAGAAAACACAAATGGTTCTTTAACAGACGAAATATTTAAACATATTTGCGAAGATGATTTGGTTATTGCAGACCTGACAGAAAATAACCCAAATGTTTTCTACGAAATAGGATATCGCGCAGCTCTGGATAAGCCCGCCATCCACTTAATGTCAAAAAATGCTTCTATTCCATTTGATGTTTCAACTATACGAACTTATTTTTATGATTTATCCGATTTAGATAATGTTGCAGAAATGAAAGAACGTTTAATCCAAACAATACAAAACATCGACTTCGCTCCTGCTGAATCTAAAACCTCAAATCAGCAAACTAGTAGCACTATGTTTAATGCACAACTTCTTCAAGAAATTTACAAAGTACAGGACAGCATCGCAAAATTAGAAAGTTCTATCAATGCTAAGGACTCTTCCATGATATCCGTTTTAGCTGATAAACTAATTAGCAGTAATGCAAAATCACCAGAAACAACCCTGATTGAAACATTACTTCCAAAACTGCTTGACAATCCAGAACAGTTTAATAAATTTACAGAGTTTGCCAATAAGCTTCCTAAAAAATAATGGTTTTCATGATATCTGCATAAATCATATCCAAATATGGTTTAGCGATACCCATTTGAAAGTCTGGTGAAACATTCTCCACACATACTGTCACGGAAAATATTTCGCCAGACTTTTCAAATCCAATTTTCCGCGAAAAATTCTTTGTTACTCTTTCTTCCATTCTTCTCACGCTCCTTTCTCTTTGCTTAATCCCATTAAATAATCCATAGTAGAATTACTCATACGTGCCATTTCCATAAGAGCATCACTAGGAATAGGATTCACCCCATTTAACCAGTTGTAATACGTTTTTGTTGCAACTCCCAGTTTCTTCGCAAATTCATCCTTTGATAACCCTAATCTTGCACGTTCCGCCTCAATATTTGGATATTTCACTTGTTTCACCTCCAATTACTCGTTTTGCGAATTGCATATCATTAATATATTCTCATTTTGCGTTTTTGTCAATACTCATTTTGAAAATTATTATTCATATCGTGAATTGTTTGATTGACATTTTGTAAAATATGTAATACTATTATTGTAGATAGGAGGTATATGAATGATAGGTGATAAACTTAAAGAAATTCGTGAACGCACTGGAATGAATAAAAAAGAATTTGCGGAATATATCGGAGTAAAATACACTACGTACAACGGTTACGAAACTGGTGCCAGAGAACCGGCTTCAGATTTTTTGATTTTGATTGCTACAAAATTTGATGTTTCCATTGATTATCTTTTGGGTGTACAATGCGAAAAGGAAGTTTTACATTCTTATAAATTAAAAGCTACAGAATATGAACATGTTCAGAAATATCGCGCTCTTGACCCCTATGGTCAAGACATCGTTGATACTATATTAGACAAAGAAACCGCCCGCATAAAAGAATACGGTCCGCTTACCACTCCAACTATCGTAGAATACCAGTCGCATCCCGACAGCAAGATCATCGTTCTTCCTTATTTCCGTGCCGGTGTCTCTGCTGGATCTGGAATATTCATTCTTGGAAATGAAGCGGAAGATGAAATAGAACTTCCGAACCTCCCGGAATATGCCGCTGCCGACTTTGCCATTGATGTTAATGGTCAGAGTATGGAGCCTGAATTTTCTGATAAAGATATTGCCCTGGTGAACCAGGATGCCGAAATGCAATTAGGTGATATCGGGGTATTTGTAATAAACGGAAATGCTTTTATAAAAGAATTAGGTGAAAAAGAATTAATCTCCCATAATAAAGATTTCAAAAATATTGCTATTCATAGTGATGATAATATCGTCTGTATGGGAAAAGTAATTGGGAAGGTTAAATAACATGTAGAAAGGAAGTGCCCACAATGATGTATCCCTACTTAACATTAAACGATGATACAGAAATTACTCATTCCGAAGTACGTCCGGATGGCCGTGTGAAAGTTTACATCGAAACCCCGGATGAAAAAGACGGTTTTCATGATGCCACCTGCTATCTTCCAGATTATACATGGGAAAGCATTCACGGATATTCTGATCAGGAAATGGAATATTTCAAGCGCCTGATTCGTGACAATGCTCATCTTATTCTGGAATTTGCCCAGGAAGGAGGCGTATTGAATGCCTCAAATTTTTAGGATTGGCTCCTATATCGTTTACTTCTGGTCAAACGAAGGAATACCCTTAGAGCCCGTTCACGTTCATATTGCAGAAGGAAGAGCCTCCGCAAATGCTACCAAAGTCTGGATCACACGCTCCGGCCACACTCTTCTTTGTAATAATAATTCAAAGATTCCACCAAAAATCTTACGTAGCATCATGAGAATGATAGAAGCCAACAGTTCTGAAATTATTGAACGCTGGGTAGATCAGTTTAATGAGCAATCTTTCTACTGTTAGATCAGCTTGCGCGGATCCTGGGATATCAAAAAGAACTTATTGAATTAAGGTTAAAATAGCCTATGGCATTTTAATAAAACAAAAGAAAAGAGGGAAAATGTATGAAAAAAGTAAAGTTATTTTTCGCTGTCGGTGTTGCATCTGCTGCCCTTTCTATGACCTCCTTTGCAGGAGAATGGAAACAGGATGCTTCTGGTTGGTGGTACCAAAATGATGATGGAAGTTATCCAACAAACACCTGGAAAGAAATAAATGGAAAACAATATTATTTTGATAATAACGGTTACATTTTAACCAACACCTCTACCCCTGACGGTCAGAAAGTCGATGCCAGTGGTGCACTGATAACCCCACTTTTTAGTTTTGATACAGATGATGCCAAAATTACTTATACCGGTTGGAAACTTGCATCTGATTATGATGGCTATAGTTGCGTTATACTGTATTATGATTTTACAAATAAAAAATCTGAATCCCAGAGCGCACTCTCAGCTGATTATTACATTACAGCATTTCAAAATGGTGTTGAATGTGATACCACATGGCTTTCATACGATAATCGTGACGAAGCATTAGACAACTATTCAAAAAAAGTTACTCAGGGAACTACTATAAAAGTTGGAAAAGCTTATCGAATAAAGGATAAAACACCTTTAACATTAGAAATTAAAGAACTTTTTAAATGGAATAATCCCAACGTTCAAACGGTTACATTAAACATTGGCTAAAAATGTTATGCCTGGTAACAGTAATATCTATACAGGAAAGGATGTGCCCACATGCCACTCTTAAAAAACGATCAGTATACATCTGAAGACTACTGGAACCTGCCGGAAGGTACAAGAGCAGAGCTCATTGACGGAAAACTCTACGACATGGCACCGCCCAGTCGATTCCACCAGCAGCTTGTTATGGAACTAGCCGGAACTATCCGCGAATATATAAAGAAGAACCATGGCAAATGCCAAATATACCCCGCCCCATTCGCTGTCAACCTTGACGCCGATGATAAAGACTGGGTAGAGCCAGATATTTCCGTGATCTGTGATCCAAATAAGCTCACTGATCGGGGATGCTCCGGAGCTCCTGACCTGATTATAGAGATTGCTTCACCAGCTAGTAGCAAAATGGATTACATCAAGAAAAACGTTTTATATTTAGAAGCAGGAGTAAAAGAATACTGGATCGTAAACCCGATAAAAGAATGGGTTACTGTATATCGTTATGAGGAAGATGCGGCGCCTACCAATTACACTTTCACGCAGCCGATCACTGTAGGTATCTACAAAAACTTAACTATTACCATTGCAGACTTATTAAACTAAACATGGAGGTGCTCACTATGTTATATCCATTTATGACATTGAATGACGGAACTGAAATTGTACATTCAGAAACCATTGAAACAGCTGGAAAGGAAAAAGTTGAGGTACGTATTGAAAAACCAGTGTATGGCGGTTTTCATTCAGCTACCTGCTGGCTTCCTGAATACAAATGGGAAAATATCGACGGCTTCTCTCCTGAGGATATTCAATATTTTCAAGAGTTATTAGAGTCGGTTGCGCACATTATCTTGCAGTTAGCACGAGAAGGTGGTATTGAAGGAGGTTTAGACGATGCCTCAGGTTTTTAAAATCGCTGGATATACTGTTTATTTCTGGGTTAATGAAAATGATCCTCTGGAACCGGTTCATGTGCATATTGCCAAAGGGGTTCCTTCTCCCAATGCTACTAAAATATGGATCACAAAAAATGGCAAATGCCTTTTGTGCAATAACAATTCCAAAATTCCAGATAAGCAGCTCAGGGTTTTTATGCAGATTATTGAAGCCCGCAGTAAGTCAGTGCTCGACTTATGGTATTCAACATTCAAACAGATTAGCTTTTACTGTTAAAAAGTAAAAGACCGCCCCTGCGCCAACAGGAACGGCCTCTTACATAGATCTTCTCTTGCCAGTCTCCCAGCCAGATATAAATCAGACTTAGACACCTGAATTATATCATCTCCAGGACGTCTGCGCAAGAGGCGTCTTTTTTGTACCCATTTTTACCCTCAGGACTGAGGAATTTACCATTTGCGACGTCGCAATCAAAGGAGAAATGATATATGCCAAGAAGAAAAAAGCACAGCCGCCTTCCCAACGGCTACGGCTCCATCCGCTACCTGGGAAAGAACCGGAAGAACCCATATGCAGTCCATCCGCCTGCAAATATCGACGGTGACCGCCCTGCAGCCCTCTGTTACGTTGATGACTGGATGAAGGGCTTCATCATACTGACTGCCTACAAAGCCGGCACTTA
>ERZ791612.177-NODE-177-length-41405-cov-7.519129_pt1 | contig 41405 bp, 36 predicted proteins | sample MGYA00509963_ERZ791612 | MGnify/ENA primary metagenome ERZ791612 (study PRJEB30046, sample SAMN00791906) | human gut metagenome | study: EMG produced TPA metagenomics assembly of the A metagenome-wide association study of gut microbiota in type 2... | reverse complement strand
GCTATGATGGTACCGATTCATGCGCTATAGTGGTACCGAATCGCTGATACTGTCATCAAGGGAAAAGTATCTTGGGGAACGATTCGTAAAATAGGCGGTCAAAAGCCAAGGCTTGCAGGTTATATCATAGAATCTGTATTCTATCCTGTATTCTTGGACAAAGACCATCTGTTCTATCCTTCTACGAAGAAACACACATAAACGTAAAACAGACCGACATGAAATCTCGTTCACATCGGTCTGTTTTCGTCACTACCACCTACTTCTTTTACGTGTTTTTATCACAATTGGTGTATAAGGCATTCCTTCTTGGGTCATTTTCAAGCCCTCGCCATCAAATTGAGTAATTTGGATCTCTGTATCATCCTTGATGAGTTCACTTTCATAATAGCATGCCAATACAGAAAAATAAGTGAAGTCATCTGTTCTTCTGCATACTTTGTACCACTGATCCGGCTCGCTTTTCTCTATCAGATACGTATTATTGATGACACAGATGTTGTCATCTGCCACAATTTCCCATTGCCTTAATGGTCTGTTCATGAGTCTCTGGATGTTTCTTACATAGCACCAGTCGCCTTCTTTCAATATGTTCAGATAACCACGCTTGAACAGGACTGGTCTTGTATAATGTTTCCTGTGTGTGATAGGGTCAACCCAAAAGCGTTCATTACTCTGTGCATCATCCACTTGCCAAATGCCGTCTTTCGCGATTCTTATATTATCTTTCGCTGTTCCAAGATATTTCTTGATAGGATAGAAGTTATCGACAGGATAATATTCATAAAGTTTATATGAATTCTTAAGCTTTTCTAAGCCTTCCTTCCTTTCTTCTTTGTCTTTTTTTGCAAACTCAGCCAACTCCTCACGAGAGTCAACTTTATCCAGTTGACTGCCGATGTTCTTCTGTACAAAATATTGTTCGTTCTCATCAACATACAGTCGTGCGTTGCCTTCTCCTTCTTTGTACATATACACCTTGTTCGGCTCGTCCCAAGGAATAAACCTATGCTTCCAGCTTAGTCCTGTTCCTACTTGTAGTTCCAAGGTTTTCACCGTCAGATAGGTCTTTTCATCAATATACTTCGATAGGATGCGAGGGTACAACTTTTTGCCATCCTCTGTACTGAAATCGATGCCCATCAGCTTCACACTTTGTGGCTTATTGGCAAACCACAACCTGTTCCGCAAATCAATCCATTCCTTCCTACCTACTTTCTTTCTTATGTAGCAATAGGCAAAGCCATCATTGGTCACTTCTATCTTCTTATATATGCAATCCAATATCACATTGCCGTCATTGTCTTTGATGCCCAACAACCCATTGTCGTTCTCCATCAGGCTATAGCCATAGGTGTTCATAATCATCTGCTGCTGGTGTTCATGGCTGATGATTTTCATCATTTCCTCATCACCATCCATCATCAAGTCCATCCTGCAGTTATGACCATTGACTTGCATACACGCCTCTTGCAGGACATCTTCCAGAGAAGTACGTCCTTCAAACATACTCTGCCAATCTCTATCCACAGATGGCAATCCGAACCGCTTATAAAGTCCCACATTGTCCAGTATCATGCAGTATTCCTTACCCACTGCTACTCGCAGTCCTCGTCCTACCATCTGCATATACTTTGCCAATGACAGCGTAGGTCTTGCCAGTTGGATAAACTCCACATCAGGACAGTCGAAGCCTTCTGAGAATAAATCAACGCTCACCAGTACCTCAATCTCCTCGGAAGCATTTGAAGCAGATTTTATGGAAGAGGATAGCGAGGAAGATTTGAACCGTTCTATCACGTCTTTTCGTTCAGCAAGCGGAGTCTTGCTCGAAATCGCAACTGCCTTGATGCCATTCTCCCGATAGTACTCTGCAATATGCTCTGCATGCTGAATACTTATGGCATACACGATACCTTTCTTTCCTGGTACATACTGCTTGATGGTTAAACAAAGTCTTTCGAGTGACGGTCTTACATCCATAACCTTGTTCAACTCCTTCTGCTGATAGTCACCATCAACTCCTCGCTTCTGCAACGAATCAATAAGTAGTTGGTCGGCACTGTCTGGCTTGATGGAGTAATAGTCATACAGACTCAACCGCCCTTCGGCAATAAACCGTTCCATGTTCCAAGAACATAACATCATCTCAAACAAATCCGTGAACCCTTTGCCGTTCATTCTGTATGGTGTAGCCGTCAATCCCAATTTCTTCGCTTTCGGATAGGTGTTCATCACCTCAGCGTAAGTCTCTGCCAACGCATGATGCGCCTCGTCAATCACAATCAGACTTGGCTTTTCCTTTATCTCACGATAGTGTCTTGACAACCATTGTATGGATGTCACTTGGATTTTCTCTGGATCCAAGTCAGGAAAGAATCTTGCAAGCGTGTCTTTGATTTGTGATACGAGTTCTCTGCGATGAGCAACCACCCATACGTACTTCTTCAAGTACATCTCCACAATGGCTGCAAGTACATGGGTTTTCCCTGTTCCCGTCGGCATTTGCACCATCACAGAATCATGGTGTCTAAATGCCTCCTGCACTCGTTTCACCATATCCTCTTGGTAATCAAACAGCTTTATCATCTTCATTGTCATTTCAAAAAGCAAAAAGCCTTTTTGTCCTTTTACTTTTTTACCTTTTTACTCTTTTACCTTTAAAAGATTGATTGCCTGTGTTTTTCCAGTGATGTTTGTTACCATGGCGATACCGTTGTCATGAATCTCCACTTTCTCATATCTGGCATCAACAATCACTTTTCCTTTTAATGTCATAACGCCCCAATGTCTGGGAATCTCTTCAAAGGCACAATAGGCACCGACAGGTTGTGATATACTGTGGTAGAGGGGTGGCACGATAACTTTACCGTCAACCTTCACACCCCATTTCTTTCCTGCTTGATACAATTCCACATGCCCTGCCTCTGACTTCTCATGCAAAAGAAGCATCTCGTTTGCTTCCATTTTCTTCTTTTGCGACATAGTCTCGTGATAATATTTTTTGCCAAGTCGTGGCATTACATATTGTAAATCCTCCTCTTTGTTCTTTGGGTTATTGCATCCTATATATGTTTTTTTCAAATTAGAATCCACCAGGTAGTAGTCTTCCTTACTGTCCATAACAACGATACCATCACCACAAAGATTGGCACACAGCCAATATACATGCTCATAATCATTACGCAAAAAGCACACATCCTTACTCTCCGTATAATCCTTACGCATCAGACCGTCACCACCTTCATAATAGTACCATACTTGGCAACCACTTCCTACGGAAAAATCATTGTGGAATATCAAGTAATACCCACGATTCAACATGTCATTTTGTAAAGGACGATAAGGTAAAGCAAAGTCCTCATAGGTACGAGACCTGAAGAGGCCATTATATACGACGAACTCCCATTCATTTATGGTGATTACCTCGGGAGCATCCTTCGCGTGAATGTCCTCGTCGATGAGAACTCTCGCCAAGAGGTCGTAGTAACATACTGTCTTTCTGCGAGACCGATAGAACAAGATATTCCCTCGCAAGAACTTCATATCATAATAGTTGCCAGGCTCCAGAACCTGTTCGCCTTGTCTGTTTACCACCGTCATCTTTCCGTCAGGCAGCTTGACAATGGCAAAATCATCATTGCAATCAACAAACTCCCGATACTGCAACGCCTGCATCAGTTCCTCATGGCTCATCACTATCATCATTTCCGAATCTTGACCAACAGGCATCGTTTCTTGCTTTCCATACATCAAGAAGAAATCTCTTTCTTTCGGAGTCTCCTTCTTTCTGCTGTATTTCAATCTTCCTTCAAATGTAGCCTTCCAGTTCCACACTTGCGATGGCAACCCGAATACCCGATACAATCCCACGTTATCAATAATCACACAGTTCTTCTTCCCCTTGGCAACACGCAGTCCACGTCCCACCATCTGCAGATACTTGGCAAGCGAGAGTGTAGGACGAGCCAACTGCACAAACTCCACATCCGGGCAGTCGAAGCCCTCCGAGAAAATATCAACATTCACCAGCACTTGGATATCGCCTTTCTTGAAAGCCTCAATATCAGCTTGTCTTTCCGCGGCAGGAGTCTTCGAGTCAATGGCAACCGCCTTGATGCCATGTTCTTGATACAGTTCCATAATTTTCTTTGCATGAGATATGTTGATAGCATACACTATGCCCTTTCTATCTTTGCCATACTCCTCAAAGCTTTGGTAAAGCCTTTCGATGGAAGGTCTCTTGTTCAGCAGCATATCCATTTCCTTGTTCTGGTAGTCACCATCTGCCCCTCGCTTCTGCAAGGAGTCGATGAGCCGTTGCGTCACACCATCCGACTTAATACTCACGAAATCGTATGTCGCCAATCTTCCTTTACAGATAAACTCAGGAACACTCCACGACTGCACCAGCACATCAAACAAGTCCATAAATCCCTTACCGTTCAATCGACAAGGCGTAGCCGTCAGTCCCAAGAACTTAGCCTTAGGAAACCTCTCCCACATCTCCTTATAGGTTTTGGCAAGCGCATGGTGCGCTTCGTCAATCACTATCATCGCAGGTTCTTCCTCAATCTCGTCATAGTGTCTCATCAGCCACTGAATAGACATCGACTTGACGGATGACAATAGGGAAGAGGTGTTTGATGCGGAATAGGAATGGAACTTTCTTACGGTTTCGTCTATCTGTGAAACAAGCTCTCTTCTATGGGCTACAATCCATACTTTCTGCATTGGATTGTTGCTCACAAAAGAGTCTATGACTGCTGTCAACAGGTATGTCTTACCTGTTCCCGTTGGCATTTGCGCCATTACGGACCGATGAAGGCTCAACGCCTTCTCAATCCGTTCCTTCATATCCTCTTGGTAATCAAATAATTTGATTTCCTTCATTAACAATGTCAAAGAACCAATAATGATGTTATACCAATTTCATAAATCCGATATACATCAAGGCATCGGCGATACTCTGTTGTACTGGATTTTTCTTGTCCGAAGCCCATGAATATTTCGCTTGTATTTTGCGAAGTTCCTCACGCTTCTCTCTATATTGCTTCTCCAGTTGGTTCAGAATCAGCTTGGAAGTTTGCGACATAGGTATTTTACCTGCCTCTCTGTCCATCACTTCCTGCAACTTGATGTTACATACCGTCAAACTTTCCAATACTTTGCGATATTCCATCATGCCGGGAATATCACCAATCTGACTTTCCGTAGTATCTCTTAGTATTGTCCTTACGCAATCAGGCATAAATAACTTCCAAGTATTGCCATCCTCGTATGTCACCACCAAATGAACTTTCTGTATCATCAGATGCTTCTCGCCATTTCTTGGCACTTTAACACACTCGTCAAATTTCAGATTGATAAGTTGGGCTATTAATTTCTGTTCGTCCATCGGCAATTGGTTGACCGTATAGAAAGGATCATGTTGAAACAAAGTAGCAAGTCCTTCAGCCATTTCTCCTTTACGACAGGATGATGGCAAACTTACATTTATCAACCTTGCATGTTCTTGAATCACTTTCTTCGTATCGTATTCAATCATCATCGCCAGGTTGAGTTTATCTCTAAATGGTAGATTCTTCAGTATAACCATATTATATGTTCTAAATCAAAATAATCAGTTTCTCAGCAATCGCATCAAAGCAGGACGATTGCCGTAATTGTATTCAATTTCCTCCACAAAATCCAAGATGAGTTTCTTGGAAACTTCACAACAAGTGTACATACCCTTGATGTCATCCACGATATAGCCATAACTCTTCGATTTTGCATAACTCAAGTGCTTACGCAAATCATCAATAACATGCTCGGTATAAGTAGCTTGGTCTTCCTCGCTCATACAATGCGCATACTTTTTGAAGAGTTCCACTCGGCTGAACGACATTCTGTTGTCCATCAGAATCTTCAAGAGGCACTGATACTTTTTCTCTTCTACAATCATATCGCATACTTCTATGCAATCATCATCCGTGATATGTGGAATATCCCCGAAGAGTTTCACAACAAACTCATCCCAATCCTCCTTGGCTACCAACTCTTTCAACTTCTCAAAATAAGTTCGCTTGTCCACCAAGAACTGACGGAACAGTCTGCGGTATTCCTCGATAATACCAGCCTTGTCATTACGCTTTTCCAAGATTTCAATCTTTTGCAAATGCCAAGACTCTGTGGTATTATATCCATCATCGCCATATACAGCAATCGTTTTGTCTATCTCTTTCAGGGCATCATTCTCCAATCCCTTTTTAAGAAGTTCATTGATTTTGAAGGAGCAGACATCTGGTACATATACTTGTATTCCTCCAAGATAGCACCCCCTTCATCCTCTCTACCATGAGTCCGCAAGTACTCTATCTTCTTGATGAGCAACTTGCCCAACTCTTCAAATCGGAATAGAGAACTCAATTGGTCAAAGTTTTCATCATTTACCAATCTCTTGTATTCGTATGTATGATGCTTTATCTGCTTGTCAAGGTCAGCTATATAAGTATCCGCATCCGCCAATCTGAAGTTGATAGCCTCGCGGATATGGTCAAAGAAGCAGAGGCAATAATCATCGTATGCCTCCATCTTCTCAATCTCAACCATCTCTTTCTGAGCCACAGCAACAGATTCAATAGGAGTAGCCTCGTCTCTCAGCACTTGTGCCAATTCTTTCTCCACTTGATAAGTAAAGAAATCATCTCCATCACATTCTTGATTGTTATACACTTCCAAGCGGCTGTATTCCTCTGCTACGAAGCGCAGAAAGTCCAAGCCGCTTCTCACAGCTTTCCCATTATCCTTGGCATCTACCAAGGACTTGAATTGTTTGTATTTTGTGTAGGATTGTATCATCGTCTATTTTTGTCCTAATTATGTTTTTCTGTTTTTTTCTTGCTCCAAGATATTCCGAACAATTCATTTCCTCCAGGAGATAAAGTGAGGACTTTATATTCTTCAGCTATCTTTTGTGTTGTAGGACTATAATCTGCCAATTCATCAAAAGAAATAAATATTTGTTTTTTCTTTTCTTGCGAATATAATTTCATGATAGCATCCATTCTCTTTTTTTCAATATTTTTCAGAAGTAATGTGTCGTGCATAACAAATGGAAGCCTAGTCAAAGCCAATATAGCCAAATCAAATAAAACTAAATTTTTAAAGTTTGTTCCAGTTCCGCTATCATCAGAACATAAATATGTATAGCTCTTTGAAGACAACGCACACAAAGGAACTTGCTTTTCTTTTCCTTCAACCTTTTCATTCAAGATTGAAATCTCATTGTTCAACTTGTTCTGAATGTCAGCAAGTATCAGATTCTGAGTTTTCTCAAACATATCCTTTGCATCTTTTTTCTCAGCCTTCAAGCCTTCACGTTTCTTATAATCAGTGATTGCCTTTTCTTTATTATCAACACTTTTTCTCAACTCAATAAGTTTATCCAAAACAACTTTGTTTGCTTGGTTCAGTGAAATAACGGAATCTATCTTATTTCTTATTACCTCTTCTTCTTTCTCTATTGATTCTAATATTTCTTTTTCTTTTGTGATTTGTTTGAGAATTGTCTTGTTAAGTTCATTAACTAAGCCTTCATGAAATTCATTGATTTTTTCAATCTCGTTTATATTGATAGAAGGAAAATAAATTTGAAGTCTTTCTATATCAATGGCAACTTTTTTCTTTAGCTTTCCTATATTGACTTGTAATTTTCCTAATTTACTTCTATGAGAAAATTTCAAAGCCAAAACTCTTGCCATTTCATCCTTCAAATCAGAAATTGTCTGAAGTTGAACCGGAGTTAACACTGATGTATCTGTTAATAGTTGATGTTCAAGTGCCAAACAATCATTTTTTTCAAGCAACAATGTTTTTTCGGCTTCATCAACATCTTTTTTAGTTGAATACACTTTTATGAAATCCATTTTAACAGCAGCACAAAAAGTTTTATACCGTTCTTCACTATTCTTTTTTGCTTCTTTTCGATTTTGTATCTCAGGGTATTTACCAAAGATTTTAATAAGGCACGATATTGAATCATCGAAAGACTGTTTAGAATATGCACTCAGCACAAATTTTTCATTGCAATTATCCTTGCCATAAATGCGAGAATATAGACCTACAATATTGCGGAAGGATATGTTTTCATCATCTATGTTATAAAACTGAAGTAAGAGTTTTTTATAATCATCTAAAGATATTTCCTTTTCATTCTCATAATGCGCATCTGTCACAAATACCGTTTTACTTTGTGCTGTTTTTCTCTTATAATAGGAATTAACTTCCCCAAATTCAAAAGAAAAACAAATTTCATGTTGACCAATATGGTCTATTACATCACTCTTTGCATAGGTATCACCTCCAAACACATAGTCTATTATAAGAAGCATCGTGCTTTTACCTATGGAATTGGACCCATTGTTATCGCCTAATATAACATTTAGTCCCTTATGAAATTCTATTTTGGACTGTTTAAATTTTGAGCAGAATATTTCTTTCAACATGATTTTTCGATATAATAAAATGAATTGTATTTTATTGCTTGTATGGCATAAAGACAGGTGAGAGCATCTATAAAATCATTAGTGTCAACATTTGACATCAACTCTTTTAAATCGTTCAACAATATTCCTTTATCAGGAATCATCTCCATAATTTGCAGCATGATTCCGACTACACTTTCTGGCACAGAATACAATTTATCGGGATATTTTTCCATATACATCACAATTTTGTATAAAATATGAAACAAGGATTCGTGCAACAGTTCTTGAACAACGTGTTTTTGATTTCACCCAATCAATAAGTGACTCAAAAATTTCTTCTTGATTCAATTGTTCTTTTAGGGCTTGGCAATAGGAATGTTTGAAAGATGCAGCAATTGTTTCAAAACTAATCTCATCCAAACTTTTGAATAAATCTTTCAAATATAAAAAATAGTTTGAAACCAATCCTTCAACATCAGTTCGAAGAAGATTGTTGGAAGGTATTTTGGCCTTTACGCTCATCACAGTATAGGACAATGGTTCCATTTCAGAAATAGAATCAGAATTCGTTGATAAAGAAGATATTTGTTGAACTACATCCAACAACTCTTTCTCTACCACATTATGCGACAATGCTGTTTGGGCTTTGCTATTTTGTAAAAGTTTCTTCTTCAAATTAAGCATTGCATTATATTTTTCTATTGTCTTATGCTCATCATATTCTTTATGGCAATCTCTACACAATGCTATTTTGTTCTCAAAACTTTCAGAATTTCCCCCCAACACTTCCACGTCTGACAATACAGACATTTCCTTTTCAGTCGGGCTATTGGGAAATATATGAGCGACCTCATAAAGTTTATGCTTATCAGCGGAAAAATCAGTTATAATCTTTCCACACATGGGACACTCATTACCCACCTCCAAGATATATCTCAGATTTTCCTTGTCGGTTGGTCTTTTCCTATCTTTACAGTATGTTTCAACATCAACTACAGTACCATTGCGTATCATAAGCAGCATTCTTATAAATTATTAGCCCTAAGAATATCTTGACATAACTTTCCTTGAAGTTGCTCTCCACCGCCAGAATAGAATTTGCTTGTAAAGTCTTTATTGTTCACTTGCATATATTCTTTGAATGAAGCAAATATTTTTTCAAAGAAAGATTGTGATAAATCATTCTCTACAATACCATATTTGTAAATTTTTGGAAAAGCTTTTATTACGCCACCAAATCCTGTAGTCTTCCATAATATGTTCCGATCAGGATTTTTCCATTCATCAGGAAATATGACTTTTAATGCTGAAAAGCAATTAAGAATTATTTTTAAAATAACATCATCCTTTCCTTCCAAAAAGTATTGACGCAAAGGCAAATGTTCATCTTTTGGTAGTGGCTTATTTCTTTTCAGAGCACTTCTCTCACCATTTGGATCTTTCGTCATCAAAGAAAGTAATTGGGTTACAAAAGTTCCTTGCGATAAGGTTGCATAATATTGATTATCATCTTTTTTACCCAGCATCTTCAACCTGTTAAAAAATGGCGAGTTGTTCATTTTATTCAAAGAACGAGCAATTTCATGAGCTGTCTTTTGAAAACTTCGTGTTTTTGACAAATCAAACAAATCATAAATCAAACTCATACTGACCTTGGTCTGAGTACTATTAATAATAGAAAACACGTATGCTTTTTCTTCCATGGTCAAATTAAACATCAAGACCACAGGTAGATTAAAATCCACGGCTCTTTTAGATTTCATAATTCCCAATAAACGATGCTGACCATCTATAACATCTCCTATTGTGTCATATTCATCTATATCAAAAATGAACTCATGTCCATTGTCTGTATATTCTTTATCTCGATATATACTAATAATAATAGGAGTAGGAAAGGTTGCATCAGGATCTTGGCAATATTTGCTAATACTTTCAACTCGCTCCTTGGATTGTTCTCTTTGAACACCTTCCTCATCTTTTGGAAGATGATTATTTCCAAACAAATATTGCTTATTTTTCTCGTTTCGGCGTTGAATAGAGACGATTTGTGCAAGAACTTCTGCATTGATGGTACTCATATAAAAAGTACCTATAGGTTGTTCTATTTCTATATAAGGAAATACTATTTTCATAATTTCAAACCATTGCCATCGTTAGTTATACTCGAAACCTTCTCACTTATTTCTTGTATTTTCTTCTCTTCTTGTCTTTCATATCGGTCACTTATAGAAGCAAAGGCAGAATCATTCGCATCCATGAGGACTAAACAAAAAGAATAAGTGCTAAAAACTATTGAGAGAAGAAAAAGTATCAATTGTAAGACATCGCCAGACACATCATTGTTGATCTGTGGCGTTTGTGCACATATATATACAGAATATGCTAAACTACACAGCAATGACAACAAGAATGTCAGAGCGAGCCAAACTACTTTTAGAGACTTAAAATCTGTATTTCTCTTTGAAAGAAAATCAATTAGTACGTTTCCAACAGAAGAAGCCAACAAAACGATGGAGAATATGTAAAAACTTCCACTATGGTAATCCAAGACTATAGAATCAATAAGTGACAGATTATTGATGTATTTTCTTATCAGCACATTGGAAGCAAGTCCCAAATTTCCGCCCAAAATAGTAAACAAAAACCATATAGTAAAATTAGCTTTATTCAGCCTTATTACATAAAACGGTTTATACAAATATTGAAATATCATGATTATATCAATTGTTTCATTATATCCTGTTTCATTATCGTCAGAGGACGCTTGAACACATCCTGGGTATCGGCATAAGTTCCCAAGACAAATCTGTCTATGTCAAATCCGTCTTGGAACAAATCCTTGAATCCATCTTTCAAGGCTGCAATGCCAGATGATGAATATATCTTGTGCCGCCAAAGCAACTCCCTGATTTCTTCAGAATGCTCCTTATATATGGCATCTATGGCAAACCTCTTGTTAAACTCTTCTGCAAGAGTTCCGCCAACCCTATCTTTCAACTCAACATGTAAACCACCACAAACATGACGAAGTTGGAATTTCAGCAAGTCATCCGTAGGAAGTTCAAAATAAAGCGGTTCCAAATCATCACCATTCTTGGCATAAAGAGTAAAATCTAACGGATATTTACTTTTATGCTTATTACAAGAAGAACAACAAGGAATCAAGTTGTAGAAATTCGTACAAAGGTATGGATAGACGCTTTTGGGCAAATTATGATCCAACTCATAATTCGCCCTCAATATAGCAGGTCGAGGTTGTGGTTTTCTTCCTCTTCTTTTACCTCGTTTCTTAATCATAGCAGGAGTCAAGGAAGGCTCGGTTTCTGCTGTTACGGCAAACTGGGCATTGCAATAAACACAGGTTTTGATGCCAAGAGCATCATTGCGTACATAATCAGGAAAAACATTTTCTCTTACACCCTTATAATCCATCGCCGTGATGATTAAATCTGCAAAAGAGTAAGGTTCAGCTTTTGCTGTTTTTACTGCTGCAATCAAATATTCGGGCTTTAATATGGATTTCATTCTTTGGATGACAACTCCATATTGCCAAGGCAACAACTTGTTAATACTGGAATACAAATCAATGATAGTCTGTGTGTATTCTGCATATTGAGGTAAATCTGTAGCAGAGAAAGTTTTTTTCTTGTTACCTTTCGGGTTGGATTGTTTGGCAGAGAATATGATTTTTGTCGTATTCCTGCTCAATGTTTCCTTCAAGGCTTTCAGATTATCCAAAGGCTTTGCGCTGAGATTTGTACCGTTATCTAAGCCCTTGGCATATTTCTCTGCCAACAATTTGATTTCTTCATTTACAACAATTCTTCTCATGACTCATTTCTTTTCAATCTTTCAAGTTCTTGTTCCAGCCAAGATTGATAGGAATATTTGTCCTTCATTTGCTTCTTGGCAAGAAGCAGCCTAAGCTGAGATGCAACTAGCTCATCTCCCAGAGTATTGATAAACAGCGTTGCTTTCTTGATATTCCATTCGTTGTCCATAGCATCATCCGATTTTAGAAAGCGTATCAGAGATTGGATTTTTCTCTGTATATGCTCCCCCATAAAACCATTTTCCAAGAAGAAACTTTGATGAAGGAGGTCATTTACATTGGCTCCTAATGTGTTAACAAAAGAAGAAGTATCAGTAACAGCCTTACCCTCTTTCAGATAGAGAATATTACTCTTAGGTATATCACTCAATATGAAAGGGGAATGAGTTACAAGTAATATGTTGATGGATTTTATTGGATAGTTTATTTGTAACCAAGACAATCTATCCAACAAGTCTGCGACAAAAGTCCTTTGATACTCTGGATGGCTGTATAGCTCCACCTCATCCAACACCAAGTTGATATGCCTGTAAGACACACGGAAAGTGTCATCCTCCACACTTTCCAAGTTCTGAACATGGTATAATATGGAACTCAAAGAATACATCAATTGCCTTTCGCCGCTACTCATGCTTTTGAACGTAATGCTGTCCCCATATTTACTCACGGCATCGGGGGCATCCTTTTCTTTTTCAAACAATACATCTATATCATAAAAAGAAGGAGGAAGTAACTCAAAAGCTTTCTCGTAGGTCTCTATTGGATGGTTACCATATATATCATTCAAACGAATTTCATGAAATCTGGCATCACGTTCATAAATACTATGCTCGGCAAACTCTTGGCATTGTCGAATCTTATACGTTATATGAGAGCGGTCTTCTGCTATTTTTTCAAGATATTGGTCTATTCTGTCATCTGTCATTTCTCGCTTGAAGTCCGCATAAGTCAATCCTATTTTAAGAGCTTTATAAGCCATATAACTTATCATATCATTATATAATTCTGTTTCCAAGACTCGCCTGTTTATCCCAGAATTGTCATAAGCACGTTTAAACTCACCATAAAGATAACTCAACTTGGCAGGTTCTTTCCAAGCAGCAAATTTATTGATAAGAGTCTTCTCGTAGTTGGGGCGAAGCCTATATCTTAACTTGGAAGCCTTATAGTTAGGAATAAAGTTCTTGCCTTTAGAGTCAAAATATAGAGCCAAAGCAGACAACCGCTGAAGGGCAAGCCCCGTTTCTTTATTGATGTCAATATTTCCATTTGTCCTAAATGGATTCAATGACATCGGAGTATAATAGGCATCATTCTTATGGAAGAGTCCATCAATCCAGTTGCCGTTGATTTGCTTGTCTTGTGGACACAAGTAATCAAACTTGTTAAAACTGTATAGACTGTAATTCAGAGCAACTGTATAGAAGAAAGATTCATGCAACACTCTTCTGGGATTGTCTAATTCTACCAATTTGTTCTCCTCATACAAATCTGCTTGCTTGTCCTCACACCGAACTTCATAAATCTTTCCATTCAATTCATAAAACAAACTTGCATATACTCCTTTGGCAGCACATAGACGTACTCCATACTGATTGACATATTTCTGCAAATGAGTGTATGAGAAATTATTGATAATTGCATACATGATATCCAACAATGTCGATTTTCCAGAACCGTTTTTACCTACGATACAGGACACAGTAACTTTTACTCCTGCTTTCGAGCCAATGGTATATAATTCTGTTGCTGAATTTTCCAAACAACTCCCCAATGCCTCTTTATGTGGAAGATATGGTATGCCCCCATAAAATGGATACCATTCTTCCTTCAATGACTTGCGAACAAAAGGGTGAATTCTCTTTTGATTTATATGTATTCCTATCAATTTCATACTTTACACTCTATTTCATTAGTAAAAAACGGGCTACTAAGCTCCATCACCGAAAAGTAGCTCAAAAAAAATGGGAGATGGAGTCGTTCGACCGTAGATTTATTATTTCTTGTTCTTCATCCTCCAGAAAAAGTGCCATGTTCTGAACATCGGTTCACTCAAAGCCTCGGCAGGATAATATCTCAGAAGACGAGCGTCACGATATAGGCGAAGGAGGTTATGCCCCAAAACGTGATGTTTGTCATAATGTCCAAAATTGCCTCCGTTCAAGATGTCATCAAGAAGCATTTGCCCTCTCTTTGCATCCATCGGTGCAATCATCTTATCCTCTGTCAATCCCATCACTTTATGTAACACATACATCATGGCTCCTGCAAACTTCCACAATCCAAGATGCTTTAACTCACGTTCTAAGGCTATGGAATTCTTCACTCTTCGTTCTTCACTCTTCACTAAGACAAAGTAGTAATCCACGACCTGCCTCAGTCCTACACCCTCATAGAAATAATGGTGGTACAGATGATAAAGCTGATACACTATATTGAAGGAATGTGTTGGGACTGCTACAATACCAACATCATTAGGCAATGCCACCATGTTGCTACATTGCTCATCAACTTTCTGTTTCAACCATCTTTGCAATCTCCGATTATACACGAAGTTAGCCATAAAGCCAGGAGTTGAATGTAGCTCCACTGTTATGCCGTTGACAGTAAGACCTATATGGTTGAAACTCTCATCATCTACATGTTCATTGGCGTTTTCAGCAAGCGAGTGGGCAAGAGAACGAATCTCATCACGTCCAGCATTAACCCATACATCCACATCACCAGGTATTCGTGCTGATGGATTAGGATACATCACAGCATTGCCTTGTCCCTTCAAAATACAGCAGCTATATCTAAAAGCTTTCACCTTATTATATATAGCCACTGTAGCCTCATTCAGGACATTGTTGCGTTGCATGATTTTCTGGTTTATGCCAAACCAACGCATCAGCAATTCCAAATTCGGAGCAGCATCCTTAAGTAATTTTTGGATGCCATCAAAGACGACTCCGACAAGCGTCTGCTTCTTGGCAAATTCATAGAACGTATTCCAATCAAGGTCTTTTAGAGCAGAACCATCAAGAAACTCCTTGCCCTCGTAAATGCCCAAGGAAAATTGAATAAAGCGGAAGTAAATATCAGTCACGCTATCTTTCAACTCAACATTCAACATTTCTCTTTCAACATATTCCAAAGGAAGAGCGCATTGCCAATAATATATCGTCTCCACATACGCTTCGGTTCCTTCAACAAACGATAGAGCCATTCCAAACCATGCTCCTGCCACCATAATGGTGCACGTTCCACCGTACCAGCGAAAAAATCAAACACAGCACCGATAGTTCCAACATGGCAGTGAATATCCAACTCTTCCCAATGCGAATAAGTCCACTTCTCCTGCTTCGGTGCGGTCATGCCAATCCACAGCAAGTCAGGATTAGCCGCATTGATGGAATCAATGATATCTATGTTATCCTCGTCAGAGAACTCAGGCTTATAAGGAGGCGAGTAGGTCACCACCTTAAGATGAGGATAAACCTCAGCCGCCCGCTTCACGATAAGGTCAAGCACCTTCTGCGAACTGCCCATGAACATGACCGTTCGCTGGGGCGAACGGAATGTTGAATTCAACTTTCCCATCTCGAAAGAGAACAAATCCCATCCAGCGATCCTTTCCTTTGGTTGGCTCTTTGCCTTAATCCATCGACAAGCCTTCACGATGCTCACTCCATCAGGAATAAGCACATCACCATTCATTAACGCCTCAGCAAACAGTTTGTCCTTACGAGCCGTATTATACGAATGAGCATTAATCGTATTGATGAGCAACTTGCCCTCTGGCAGCGAGGCGAGTTCCGCCTTGCTACCAAGTATATCTAAATCTTTTAGTCTAAACATCATCATATTATATCAAATTCTCCATTTTCAAAATACTTACAGTGTTACCCAGAAAACTCGACATATAAGAGTTTTCTTTGTGATCAATAACCCATGCATATATCTCTTTCATTATTTCCAACCCCAGCTGCTTTTCTTCGGAGTTGCCTATATAATAATAAGAGGTGGCTATCAGTTGTTTTGCCTTATTGATGTCCACCTCAGAAAGCGGATAGTCTTTGTTATACAAGCTCTCATAAATACTCAATGCTTCTTCTGCCGCGTCTATTGGATTATGCCCTTCTATAGTGTGGTTCTCTTTGCACCATTCCAATTGCGCAGCACCGATATTAACAAGAGTCTCTCCGATAACTCGTTTGTTTTCTTTATGAGGCATATACTCATAGATAAATCTACGAGAATCCAACGCTCTCTGATAGTCTGAGATAGCATCATTCCATCTCTTCAATTTATAATACAAAAAGCCTCTATTATGATAACCTTGTGAAGCACTTGTCATTCCTTCAATAGGATCGTAACCTTCTATAATTTCAGAATAACGCAAAAGACTCTCCAACATTTCGAAAGCAAGCGGCAAAAGAGTACCTTTCTTTGATTCATTCATATAGTCCATTCTGTCAATGATAAAAGCCGATATGACATTCGGTAAATAGCAGAAACAGTAAACATAATGATAATCCTTGGGGGTTATCGTCAAATGTTCTCTGCATTGATTAAATATAAGCACTGCATGAGAAATGACATCCTGCATCCCATCATCCCAACGTTCTGGAATGGCTCGTAACTGTGCTGCATAAAAATCGGAGCTTTGCAACAAACGTACATTCATTGGGTCATTCCATTCATTGATGTTATGTCCCATCTGCTGAATTATATCCCATGCATCTTCATTTCTCTCCAATTCTATGAACACATGTGCAATGCTCGTATATACCTTGATAATAAACCGATGACTTGAAAGCGAATAATCATCAATCTGTTTCAGATTGGCGAGAACAGTCTTGTATAATTGCAGTGCAGCAGGGTCTTCATTGCGCATAAGGGCATTGGCAAAGTTGAATCGACAAGTCTCTATAAATTCCGATGAGATATTACGTTTGTCAGCCCAGTTAAAAGCTATATGGAAGAAATCATCTTCATCATAGTCTCCGCCATATTGGTCGTATGTAGCTTGCAATAGCTGCATAATGTCCTGCATACGCTCATCAGAAATAATCACTCCATTGGTAATAATCCTTTGCAATAGTCCGTAAATCGATTTTGCGACAGATTTTATTTCATCCACATGAATATTTCCAACCGACACGAGATAATTCAAACGAGCGACGAGTGCTCCTATAGTGGATAGCCAAGTGTCGAATATCTGCTCTTTCTTCTTATGCAATATAGATAGGCTCTTTTCCTGTATATCAATAGAATTGTTTATTGATTCCAAGTTTAACGGTTGGCTTTCGTCTATATCCGTCTCAATATTTCTTGTTTGTAACGAAGCAAATTTTAGAGTAAGAATTTCATTGACATATCTAAACAAGTTGTTCATTTCGTTATTCAAGACAACTTTCTCGTTTCTACTCTTTGCATCTTTCTTATGAATCAGACTTTCAAGTTGTTTTCTCACGCAGTCCAATCTCTGACATTGTTTGAGCGCCTCAACATCTTGAAATAAGCTCTTGACAGCCGCTATCATATAGCCTGCAAAAGTGACACAACCTTCAGAATAAGCAAAGCCCGAAAAATCATCAAAGACTATCATATTTCCCTTTCTCTTACGATAGAGGTGGAGAAACAGATTTGTTTTGACATCATTCATGGTACCATACTCAATGGTGAACACGCCAAAATTGGCTAAAGCATTGCTTATTTTTTGACTATTATTCAAGAGGAGAGATCCTTTCTCCAAATAAATAGCTACAGGCAACTTGCCCTTATCACCAGTGGACGCCTTTATTGCATTTACAATATCCTCTTCTTCATCCAGGTTACAATGTTCATGAGTCAATGCCACATAATAATCAGATTGCGGTATCATTCTCCTTTGATGTTTTTCCATCAATATACATCGGGAGATATTATCGCCTTCAAGAGCATCATTCACCGAGCGTACCATATTACCAAATTCAACACTTCGTTTGGGGGCATCAGCACATATAGTAGCATATATTTGGTCTGTGGAAAGAGATGAATTAGCCGACATAACATTGTCACATTCATTCTTAGCAATATAATCCTCTATAACATTCCTCACTTCCGAGCAAACATGGTCAATATCGCTACATTTTATGCCAACAATCGATTCCTTTGTAAGGAAGTCACTTACAAGGTTTATTCCATCATCAGCAGGAAGAGTAAACACATGTAGATTTTCAGAATTATTACGTTTGGCGAGCACAATTTCCTCTTGTGTATATTTCCCGCATCTGTTTTTGAACAGCCCAATTACGATTTGGCTTTCATTAACAAGATACTCGTCATACTCCGTTTGAGTTCTTACTCCCAAAAACTCTGGTCGATAGTCCTCCCATACCATCAACTGTAGCCTTACACCTTTTGCTCGCCACTCGTCATCAGCTTGTCGAATTTTATCACCGATAATCATTCGCTCATAAGCCAACTCACAAGAAGAGGCTAAAAACATCTTTATTGTAGTCATGCACATAGGGCTTTATTCATTGCCACATTTTTTGATTATGATATCAATCCCTTGGCACACCGAGCCAAGTAAGTATGGGATAAACGATATGTTCAAAAATCCAAGTCTTCATTATGCTATAAAAATCAACATTCAATATTTAACATTGTTAGATAGAATCTCCACCATTCTTTTCTCAAAAACTTCCAACGTAAACTCATGTTCATACTTCTCTCGTCCCGCCTCACCCATTTTATGGCGCAAGTCGGTATCACGAATAAACATTTCTATTTTATCAGCCAATGCCACTGCATCAAGTATAGGTACGAGATAGCCCGTCTTACCATCATCAACAATTCCTGGTATTCCACCTTCTGTCGTCGAGATGCAAGGCAAACCATGTTCCATAGCCTCCAACAATACTAAGGGGAAACATTCGTTATGATAGAAAGTCGGGAAGACAAACATATCAGCCGAGCGGAAAAACACCTCCTTGTCCTTGCCATATTTCCTGCCATGATAAATAGCCATTCCTTCTAAGCCTCGTTTGGCAAGCTCGCTTTCAAACATAGCAGCATCCATTTCCACAGTCTCACCGCCCACAAAGTCACAAACAAACGAGCATCCCTTGTCTTTCAATATCCGCAAGGCATCAAGCAAGACCACAACGCCCTTGCTCACCAAAAGATTGGAAAGGAATAAAATATGAGGAATAAGAGTTTGAGGAGTTGATGAGGGTATAGAATGAGAATCAAGGTCAGAGGAACTATGAATGCCATTGGCGCAAATAAACACGTCCTTCCTATTTACATATTTCTTCATGTCCACATAAAGAAATTCCGAAAGCAATATCACCTTGACATCCTTGAAGAATCTTTTATACAAGATATTATCAAGCCATCGGTCTTGACGAGTAGCCACACCTTTGTTATGATAATGCACAACCACCTGACAGCCCAAGCGCTTCAGCATCTGAACCACCACAAAGTCCTTATAGAAAGCACCGCCACAAGCATTAGGCGTAACATACACCAATTGAGGTTTGACCACCTTCACCTCATGTCGTATCTTCCTTAGGAGCTTGAAGAAATCAAAGAGTTTCCTCATCCCCACCTTCCCGATGTCCTGCAAATTCTTCGCAGTAGTCAGGTTGATGTAATGACAGTCAAACTCCTGGTTTATCAATTTGCTATCGTGGATATACTGCCCCACCATAGCAGCACCATGCACAGGCGGAGGCATGTGCATGATAAAAAGTATCTTTGGTTTCATAATCAAAATCTACTCAAACTCTTTCATAACATGCCAATAATATCCCATCGGATTCTTACTGGCCATTTCCACTTTTCTGTAATTCAATTTATGAATACTCACATGATCTATCAGATCCTGCCATTGCTCCTGATGGAAAGTACGCCCCAAGGCATCACCCAAGAGAATACTGTGATAACTATTCTCACGAGGCATCCGAGCCTCAACCATCGGAAACTCACGAAGAGACAAACTCAGGAAAAGATGAATGACATAATAATCCACCAGACAGTTATAATCCTTCCAGTAAGCAAGGAGCATATCCAATACAGAAGAAATTACAATCTGATGAGGCACAGCAGCAAAGAACCAGGTGGATAACCCCACAGGAGCCTTAACCCCACGCCTGAAGTAGCGAAACACCGTCAGTTCACTCTGCATGATTCTGTCCCATCGCCCTTGCAACTTCTCATTTCCAAAACCAGAACAGAACACCGTAGCATCCATCCAAACACCGCCATACTTCAGCAAAACCGACAGGCGGAGCAAATCGCTAAAAGAAGCAGCCGGAATCAACCCTTTCTTATATTTCCTGACAATAAACTCAGGCAGTTCAATCCATTGCTGGTAATTACTCAGATCAAAGACCCTGAACTCATAATCCGGCAGGTGCTTCCTTTGCGAAGCCAAGCACACCTTCACCAAATCAGGAGCCTGATCGATACCCTGTAGCCAGGAAAACCAGACAATCTTAGGAACACCCCCATCATTAGGAGTCTGATCCTCCGCATGCCTTAGTTTCATATCATCCAGGATATAGCGATACTTCCGAATCAGAATCCTATCCACTTTCTCAGTAATCACAGGATAAGCAGCCTTCAAGGACCTCCCCTTCAAGGCACAGCGTACCAAAGCACAGACACCCGTCCACAACACCCCCATACGGATATATTGCCAGACAAGCCTCCAGCCCCCAAACTGAAGAAAGCGAGATTTCAGTTTATCAAAATCTAACATCTTATTAATGTACGTGGTTTATCTATGATAACGCTAACCGCCAGACTGATTCCAGCAAACACGATAAAAGCCAAAGGCCAGAAACGGATGGAATATATCATAGGTTGCAGGAATGTCCAACAGAAATAGCCATGTATAAACCAAAGTGTCGTAGAATATCTACCAACATATAGGAGACCTTTAAAAACAGGAGAGCCTTCAGAAGCAAGAAGCTTCAACCCCAATATACACAATGGAACATGGAATAATTCTGTGATGCTGACTAATGGCAACTTAGCTCTACAGGCGATAGATAGAGCTATTATTAATAGAGATATTGCCCCCCCGCATCGCCATTTCACGAGATTCAAGCACCTGATTTTATGGCTAATAACAGAGAATAAACCATATTTTGCAAACAGCATACCCTCTATAAAAATCGGGAGATTATTCATCAGCATTTTAACCTGTCTTGCAGCAATAGATCCACTTCCATCTACCCAATTTGTTTTTCCAATAAACTTAGTTGCTAAAACAATCAGAAGGAAACCGATAACCACATGAACAACCTTTCTTCCATTTATCAAATAAACAAAGAAAGGGAATAACAGTATCAGTTCAATATAGAGAGAAACGAACCACGCATTAGGACACCAATCACATCTTAAAGTAGATGCAGTCAATATAAGACTCTCCCATGACCATGCAAACTTCCCCAGCAAAAGAGCTAAAACAATAAAAGGAGTCGTAACTATCCAATAATGTTTCAGCAATTTAAACGACCTTTTGATCTCTTTATGCAATAAGGAGAACGTATCCGATTTTTTTATCATATAGCTTGCCATCAAGCCATAACCAGAAAGAAAAAGGAAAATGGGCACACAAATCTGGAAAGCACCTTCCCATTCATTACCGCTCCATGAATATTGATATTCAGGAGCGACAAAAGAATTTCCGAAATGAAGGAACATCATAAAGAGTACAGCCCATCCCTTTAAATAAGTTGATTCTAATTTTGACATCTTATAAATTATACAAAGAAAAACGATTGTAATTGTAAGTCAAGAAAAAACATCATCAATGCCCAAAATAACCTTTTGTACCATTATAGGAGAGAATCTTTCCTGGCATAGCACCAACAACCGCATTTTCAGGTATATCTTGATACACGTATGCATTAGCACCAATAAAAGCGTTATCGCCAATAGTTATCCTGCCGACAACTACGGCACCAGCCCCAATTACCACATTGTTACCAATGGTAGGACTACCCCCCCATTCTGCCAACGACCAGCATATCCGAGGGTTACATTATGGAAGATATTGCAGTTTTTACCAATCTTGATACTGCCAATAACAATACCACCAAAATGTTCAAACTTAAACCCTTCTCCAATTTCTGCACCAAGAGAAAGTTGGATACCAGATTGCCTACAGATATGCTTATAATAAAGAGAGAAGATACCATTTCCCATAGGAATCTTAGACAAGATATGATACCATTGATGATACAACCTATGTAAAAAGATAACCCTGAACGAAGGATTGGTAACATAATACTTGGAAACATCCTTCCAAGTACCTTTACTCCCTTTATATCTACTTACATCTGATAAAATTATGTTCATCTTATACACCTACAAAGTCTATTATATAATTTCCAAACTACATACGCAGCAACAAGTGATTCAAGATATGTCCATACCAAATCAGTAATAGGTTAAGCCTATTGAAATCAGTATATTGCCATAAACAATAGGCTCAAACATACCAAATTCCGGCTTTCGCCAAAGGTGATGTGCCAACATCATCAAAAAAGCAATCGCCTTCATTTGACTTGTTACATTTTTATTGAAACTTTTCATATCCACCAAGCCTCAAAAGTATGTGTTGACACTCTTTTTTCTACTGGTGGCAACTGCATGTAGTCACCATAAATCTGAGAAAGATATTTATCATATTCTTTTGGAATTCTAAACTGACGACCTTCAAAATAGCCAAAGACAGTATCTTCAAGCTCAGATTTCTTCATGATTTCATTAATACCGTAAGAATACATAATATTAGCTACATATTCTGCCTGATCATAAGGAATAGTCTGAGCCATATTCTCCATTTTCTTAAGCAAAGTTTTTACAGAAGTAAAAGCTAACAAACACTTGCCAATTGCAATAATACAATTTTTCTTGAAAGTACGACTTTTTCCAAGAATAGCCTTCTTTGCATTCAGATATTGTCCAAGTTTAGTATTCTGACATAAAACTTTGCCTTCTTTATCACAGCCATCTATAGGGAAAACATCTATATAAACTCCAAACATATCTTGCTCATACATCGTCTCCCACATGACAGTCCTTGTGTCATTCACTTTTGCAAACGGTAACTTATATGTATCGTCCAATTCAAATGCCACGGCTTTATATGCAGAATTTTTCTTATTATAAAGTCGTAAGAACTTGTCATAATCAGGTCGAGGCATACATATATCAATGTCATCATCCCATGGAATATACCCTTTATGACGGATGGCACCTATTAACGTTCCATAAGCCAAGAAATATTTTATATGGTTTTGCTCACAGAATTCCGCAATATCAGATAACATGTCGAGTTGAATATGTTTCAACTCTTCAACGTTTATGTATTTTCTATCCATACTAAACTAAAAGTTTTCTTTCTACTTCCTTTAATTCTTCCGGTGTATCAATCTCATAAATACCATCAATCTCCCTTACACGAATGTCCAACGTCGGGTAAATATCAAGAACCATGTTGTCCCAATAAAGATTGGAATAATCCTTAGTTGCATACACATCCTCCATGTGAGAAATAATCTTCTGACAATCCTCCTTTTTCCAATATGAAATGCCGCTCATCAGGAAGCCGTCGCCAGCACCGATGTTGATTTTCACAAGGCGGTTGCTTTCATCCACTTCCAACCCCCATTCATTGTCATATTTCTTTCTTCGCGCGAAATATGTTGATTGGGGAACGTCTGAAAGGAGAACGTTTTTATCCATAAACACATCACCCTCCAAGACGTAGGTATCATGGAAACGTTCTTTCACAATATAGAGAGAATTGATGTTGTTGCAAGTGTCGTATCTGTCATTAAAGACAATGTCGGCACCATACTTATCTTTCAGATAGGCTAAAGATTCAGCCTTATATCCTGAAATTAGAGTGATGTCATCAATTCCCTTTTCTTTCAAGAACTGGATTTGTCGTTCCACCATCGGAACTCCATTTACTTCGACCAAACATTTTGGTCGGTCATTGGTTAAAGGGCGCAGGCGTGTTCCCATGCCTGCAGCCAATATAATTGCATTCATTTTCAGATTATTTTTTCTTACGCGAAACCAAAGTTGCTACAGCCACACCTGTAACGACCAAGATAGAACCTACAATGATGTTGACAGATAACGTGCTGCCAACGATGATGAAGGTAAACACCACAGCCCAGAACGAATAGGTTACATTCAGGCAGAGAGCCTTTGCGGCACCTATCAGGTCAATGGCAGTGTACCAGCAGAAGAATGAGATCATACCTATCAAGGCAGTAAAGAACAGAGTCATCCAGCAAGCTGTATCAGAGAAAACAGCACATGTACCTGTCAGCATATTGTCATATCCACCAACCATGATTGGTGCAACCAATAAAATATAGACGATACCTGATGTCAGCTCACGAATAAGCAACGCCATCTGAGGATCCACATTGCCCGCCTTCATGCCATAGCCGCAAACCACACCTTCTGTTGCCCAACCGATAGCAGCGACTGCTGCCAGCATAATACCACCAACAATGTTGACATCAGTATCTCCAGCAGGTGTATAACCGATATAGATAATACCCATAATACAGATCAGTAATCCGAGCCAGCCGCGAAGACGCACTTTCTCTTTAAGTATAACCATCGCCATAGCAGAGCCTAAAAGCGGATAGCAGGCAGTCACTGTTGCTGTCAATGCAGCACCGCCCTTGGCAATTGCCAACATATAGAACGTCATGGCGAGAGGGCCGCCAAACAAAGCGCCCAAAGCACAGAACAATCCGTCTTTTGATTTAAATGCTGGCCACAGTTCTTTCAGACGGCCTTTACATCCCATGATTATCAGCATCCATAAAGCTGCAAAGACATCATGGAGCATGCTACATATAAATGTTCCGCCAATAAGAAGGACGGGATTCTCAACAAAAGGAGCCATTGCCATAGCCACACCAATCAAAACGGTGTCCAGGCCCCATGTCATACCCGAGAGTACACCCGTAGTATAACCTTTGCGCATCAACGCAGACGTGTTTGCTTTCATTATAAGTCTATTTTCTTTAAGTTTTCTATTGCACGATTGTATCTGTCTCTTCCGTATGTACCAAAGTCGTCACCTTGTGCTTCCTTGATAACCGTCCATACAGCCCAAAGATAATCCATAAGAATCTGATATACGAAAATCTTCCTTCTCGCATTTTCAGGTTCCTTGCCATTGAAATAATGGTTTAGGAAATAGTCTTGGCTCTCGTCTGTAAAATTGTTTTCAAGGAACAAAGCGGCAATGTCCCACATAGGGTCATTCATGCCAGAATATTCCCAATCAATAAGATAAATGGTACCATCCTCCGCTTTAAGGAAATTCTCTGCCACCAAGTCGTTATGACAAGGCTTAACCGACACGCCGAGTTGGTTAAGGTAATCTTCAAGTTTGAAGACCTTCTCCCTTACTGACTCATAGCCGTCATACATGGTGCCGTGACATTGCTCCAACAGGTGTCCATAGTTCAGAATCTCGTTAAAGACGTTAAACTCGTTGCCGAAGCGCACATGAGAATGATGCAATGTGTGGAAGATGTCAGCTATCTTCTTCATGTTTGAAGGTCTCTGTATTGTCGCTCCGTTCAGCGTCTCTGCATTCTTTACATAATCAGCCAGTTTGATGCCGTTCTTGGCATTGAAATATCTCACAGGAGGATTAATGCCCATCTTACATGCTTGCATAGAGTTTTGTTCCTCGTTGCTACGCACCACCATGCCTTCAGAACCATTGCCAGGCACACGAAGCACATACTCATGTTTTCCTTTTGTCACCTTGAAGTTCTTGTTAGACATGCCACCGATCTGTGTTATCCTAACCTCATCTTCAATCTGCTCATTCGGGAATATTGCATTCAAGTATGAAATCAAGTTCTCATAGTCAAACGGATCCTCTTTGCGCCGCAGCCTGGGATAGATATAGTTGCACAATTTTGTAAAATCCTCCTCACAGTCAACATCTCCCCATATAAGGTTTGTGAAACGTATGTAAGGACGGTCAAGCACATCGGTTGAATCAAGCAACAGATATTCATAGTTGAGGTAAGGATTATTGCTGCACTTCCATCTCTGCATCATTCTGTCAAACGTATGTTTGGCTATTTTTACAATACCCAACAGCTCACCTTCAAAATTGCATATCTGATGACGGTCCTTGCTTACCTTTGTGATATATCCCTTCTTGGTTTCTACAAATGCTTCGTCTCCGTTGCCCGATTCTTCTGTTATGGCAAAACAGTTTTCATTGTCAGTCTCCGACAAGGCTTTCAGAACCTTATATTCATAGAAGGTATCTCCTTCAACCAACAAGAAATCATCTTGAATATAAGGAGCGGCACATGCCAAAGATCCCATGGAAGAAGTAAACTTATAGTCAGGATTCAAGATGAGATGAACATGATCAGAAGCGTATTTCTGGTATAATTGAGCTTGCCCCCCCACTATAAGATAAATGTCAGAAAAATCAAGAACTGTCAATGCCTCAATGGTTCTGTCCATAAGGCAGATGTCCTCATGATAAGCTTTCAACGGATAAGGAACAGAGGTGCCCTTGTCTTGTCTTGCAGATAAAATTACGGCTGTTTTCATTAGATTCCAAAATAAAGAGACATTGTAAAAAACGACTTGTTCTTGTATGGATTCAAGATGTAGCTGGCACTTACAGGAAGCTTATAGTTACCAAATTTAAATGCTGTACTATACTTGGCATTAATGTTTACCACATTGAAGCCGCTCTCATAACCAGTATAGAAACCCTTGTTCAGATTAGCTCCCACACACACAGCCATACTGTTGTTGTCATTAAACGAATGGGTATAACCCACTTCTGCATAAGAAGAATACATCTGTTTGCCATCAGCATTTTTATCTGCACCGAAGATGTAGGTAGAGAGAGTTACCCACAAAGGAATTTTAGATCCAGACCATGTGGCATACGCCTCCACCCAGTGGCCTGTGCTTCGATTGCTCAACTTAAAATAGCCATCCTTCTCACCTACAGCAGAAGGATAGTAATAGTCGGATACACCCACCGTAAACTCGCTTGCGGTATAAGACACACCTAAATCTACCTCCTGATGACTGCCATTGATAGCATAGGCACCCATAGCAAAGGCATTGAAGCCACAAGTGTTATAGCCAATCATAGGGAATACCGTCGGAGCAGTTCCATATTCTATACCTCGCCACATGTACTTGGTACTTAACTCTAAAGAAGCAGAGAAAGGAGAAGCAACCTTTGTACTATCCTTTGCAAACAAACTTGGTATTATAACAACCAAGGAAACTACCAATATAAAAAATCTTCTCATGTCTTTTGTTTTGTCATTTTTACTATTGCATCAAACTCTCTTCTCGCACAATTTACAGTATTAAAAGGTTTTTCCAGTTCGATGGATTTTCTTCCCATAGCCTTCAAGTCCTGATGATGAAAATAATCAAGAGCTTTAACCATACTTTCTTGATTAAAAGTATCGAATGTTATACCATTTTCGCCTTCATGAATAAGCTCCGGATGACAACCGTTATAAATGCTTGTTGCAACTGGCAGACCACACGCCATAGCTTCAGGAATTACCAAACTCCAATTATCTTCTATTGTTGGTAAAAAATAAACATCAGCTATAGCATAATAGCGATATATATTATAATATTCCACTCGACCTTCCAAGAAGATAGAAGTTTCTGTCTGTGACAATTTTTTACACTCATCCATCAACTCTCCGTCTCCAACAATAATGAGACTATCATTTGGATGATGCTTAATGTGCTCTTTCCATGCATTTAATAGCGGAATGATGCCCTTTCTTGTAATGAGCTGGCCTGTGAACAAATAGATTAATCCATCCTCACCTCTTTGAAATTTCTTCTTGAATAATTCCTTTCTCTCGTCAGAATAGGAACTGATGGCATCTCTAAGCCCCTTACTGTCCGCACTCATTCCTCCAATAAAAATTTTCTCTGGTGCGACACCAATACTTTCAAGATATTTTTTCGTTTCAGAGCCATTTACCAAATAACCCCTAAATAGCTTATCCTGTATTTTTCTTGTGAATGTCTTAAATTTAGAATTGTTTCTCTCAGTATACAGAGTACGTTCATACCCCATAAAAACAGGAATATGATGTATCAATCCATAGAGTTGCACAATTGGTGTCCATTGGAAGAAGCCTTCAGTAATCAACACATCAGGTTTGATCTTACTAATCATGCCCCATAAGGCAGTTGGAATAGAAATAGACTTGTCTCCTTCTTGATATTTAGAGAAAGACCGGGTTTTGAAGTCAAAAACTGTTTCATTATTATAAGGATGAGCATTATCGCCAAATTCCTTCTTTATTTCATCAAGTAACTTACGATGTTTACTCATAAAATATCTTGTAGAATACAAGACATGAAAATTCCCATTAAACAATCGATTTAACTCAACATAAAAAGGTAAACGATACTCCCAGAAGGAAGGGTTACAATATAGTATTTTCATTTTTCTTTTTATAATCAGATATCACATCATGGTAATAGTTTACCATCTGTCCTAACACAACTGATTTCTCGAAATGCATCATAATTCTTTGCTTTGCATTTACAGAAATCATTTTTCTTTGATCTGCATTAAGCTGCAATAATTCCAGAAGCTTGTCTGCCAGTTTTTGCGGATTATGAGGTTCTATCAAATAGCCGCTTTTGCCGTCTTCTATAATCTCTCTCATACCACCAGATGAACTACCCAACACAATAGCTCCTACGCCCATTGCCTCAAGACACACCATCGGCATATTGTCCCACCAAGAGGGAAAACAAACAATCGTTGCCTGTTGATAGATGCTATACACATGCTCTCTATCAACTTTACCCATAACATGAAACCAATTATTGCCTTTCTCTTTCAATTTAAGACGCTTGGCATATTCACCCATCTTTCCGTAAAGGTACATATCGAAATCCACCTTTCTTTTAGCAAGAATTTGTCCTGCCTCGAACAAGTCGTTACACCCCTTAACATCACTGATGGTACCTACAAACACAATGGAAGGCTTTACACCTGCTCCTTGCGAATCTTTAAATTCTTCATTAGTAATTTTTTGACCAATATTATGAGGCAAAGCCACTGGATTGAAAATTACCTTAATCCTACTCTTTTCAACGTTCAGATTATCCATTGTCCAGTCAGCCAAAGCTTGAGAGCAAGAACTCAGATACTGAGATCTCATTATCAAGTCAAGCTCTTTTTTGCCTGTCCAACTGAAAATCTTGTTAAAGCCATGGTATTTGGCAATGCCTAAAGAGTTTCTGTCGAACATTGCTGGTGTATGTAAACGTGTTATTACAGGGATACCTATTTTCTTTAGAAAATATCCCTCCGCTCCATACTCAGGCACTTCAATAAGATCAATATTCCTCATATTTCGTATAGTCTTTAATATTGATTTTCTATAACTTAGAAACCTATATAAAAAGCGAAATCTATGATATAAAGAAGCTTTTTCCACACCCCTAATGACAAAATCGCCACCGCTGAGACGAATTACGCGTATTCCGTTATCTATCTCATCGGACTGTTGCCTTGTATCATCTGATGCAGCTATAACAGTAACTTGGTGTCCAAGTTCATGAAGGCCATGTGCCACCTCCTTGACGTAGGAAGCTATACCTCCTCCACGTTTTGAAGGAGGATATTCACGGCTAATAAAACATATGTGCATTTTAAAACGTTTTAATAAAACAACCTTCTATTCACTTTTCTCATAAATGTAAGAAATCTCCAAAATTTAGCCCCTAAAAAAGGAAACAGTTTCCATTCCAATCTTATCGGTTTTGTTGTGCATATCTTTATGATTTTTTCTCTATTTGTTATATCATTAAAGATAAACGTATTATTGTATAAATTCAAACCAATGCCCTCATAAACTCTTTTTAAAGGAATATCCATATCTGTTGCTATTTCACTCAGATGAACTACATTTTCAAAAACAGACAATATATCTTGATACTTTTTCTTTGTCAATATAGAGGTTGCTGAACTTGAATATTTACGGTATCCATATCCGATAAATGCAGAATATCCACAAGACTTAGATAAAGATAAAAAGCGAAGAATCAAATCACAGTCCTCCATATATGAGCAACCTTCCGAAAATCTTAATTGATGTTGTTCAAATATGCTTCTACGAAAGACATTCATACATAAATAGAACTCATCACCTAAGATCTTCAATATAAAGTTAGCTGGTGAAAACATATTACCAGAATATTTTTCTCTGCGTTTTAGCTCGTAATTAGGATATAAAGTTGATCCTTTTTCATTGATCGTTTTGAATTCAAATCTTAAAATGTCACATTGTTTTCTTACCAAATACTTATAAAGGTTATCCAATGTATCTGGATATAGAATATCATCAGAATCAACGAACAAAACGTATTGTCCACAAGCTATATCCAAAGCACGATTTCTTGCAATTGCGACACCTTCGTTTTTCTTTTCGATATATGAAATACGTTTATCAATTTGCTTGAATCTTTTGCAAATATCAGAACTATTATCAGAAGAACCATCATTAACTAATATTAGCTCTATATCGGTCCAAGACTGATTTAAAACACTTTCTATTGCATCAGTCAAAAATGCCTGACTGTTATAGACAGCCATTATTATAGTAAAGAAAGGAGAATTGTTGCATAATTCGCCTTTATAAATATTTTGAGATGTCTCCATATCCAGGGAATAAAGTATTTATAAATTCTGGAAAGAGTAATGATTTCCATATAGGATCATAACTCCAGGTTATCTGATCGAATGTCAAATAGAATCTTGCTACAAAAAACACACTTATTATCAAATAGTATGTTTTGCAATAGCGATTAGAGCCTTTCAACAAAGCGGGTAAAAGAAAGCCAATATAACCATAGGTAAAGAATGAAAATCGATATTGAACCAAATCATTTCCTGTAAAGGATAATACAAATATGAACAATAGAAGATATGTGTTGTTTACCACATACTCCATTCGATTAAGCCCTTTTAAAAACATTCTCTTCACAGATACATATAATATTGGTATATTAAAAACGAGGAAGTTGGCTAAATGGAATTCGACATCATCAGTACCTCCACCATTATGTATTCGGTTTAGAGAATAACTCAATGCGTTATCAGACATTTGTTCTATCTCTTTTGCCATCATAATTCGACTGACCACAAAAATGATGGTTAAGCCTAAAACTAAAACCTGAATGGCACGTTTTATCGTCATTCTTTCATAAAAGAGATTAAAGTATAGGAAAGGTATGAAAAACAAAATTGTACTATGAGTAAAAATGGCAACAAACAACAACAAATAATTTGTTTTACCTGTCTTTGCCTTTCGATACATAGCAAATATAAATATCGAAAATGCTAATACTTGCCGTTGCAGATGAATTGTCAAATTAAAAAACTGCGTAAAAAAGCACAAGCATATTATTCCTGCAAGGATTGCATACTTCCCATTTTTTTTATCTTGATACAATTCTTTTGTAACATAAAAGAAAGGGATGTAAACTAATATTGTGTTTATGAATATATAAAGACCATAACGTCCTGCTGTCAGATAATAGCCAAAAAAATTATAGAAACCATTCATAAATTCCTTTCCTTCAGTTGAATCTCGGTATCCATAAATGTGATTAATGGCCCATATAAGACCTTCTTGAGGAACTTTCATATAAACGGCCCAATAATTTGCTTGATCACCGCCTGGAAATTTGCTTGCATTAATGACAGCCATATAACAAGCTAAAGCAACAAACAAAAAAGTTATATTTTTTTTATCTAGCCCTTTCGAGTTACAATATTGATAAATCGCTGCTGGTACAGTAATGATGGGCATCAGAACAAATGTTATAAAATACATTTGTAATTCTTTCTTGAATTGTTGCTTCTTAGTTTTATTTGATTTTTGCAATTCCATCTTATATTATTTTATAGCCATAGTTATTTTCAATAATATATATTTCATTAATGTGGGGGTCATCAACATTAAATTAAAAACACGATGAGTTATTGGCAATTTTTCTGCTAATGGAGACTGATAATTGTTTTTGTATGAAAGCAAATTTAAATTTTTCAATACATTCCAAGTAGTCTTTCTATTAAAATTATGCCCAACAAAATACAAGAATGATAAAGTCTCGCTAACCATATATTCATGAAAAGCATAACTATCCTTATAGAATGGATATTTCTTAATATTTTCAATATACGATTGAAGACCACGAAACCAAGATTTGCGCTTTAAATCGGCCTTCATGTCTGTTACGATAGAGCCAGGACGAACTGTGTATATGTATGTTTTTTCACGCAATATAACAATACGCTCCAACAAAAAAGTCGTTTCCATGCTCCAAGGATTGTCTTCATGGATAATTCCTTCTATAAACGCAACGTTATTGTCTTTAACTATTGAGGCACGAATAAGTTTATTCCATGCCATCATATAAAAGCCATGCTGACAATAACAATTAAGAATATTTGAAGTACCAACAATTAATCCTTTAGCCGTATTTGTAGGAACTTTACTACTAACAATTTCATCATCTTGCATAGCTATATAATCGCCAACAACCATATCTGCATTATCTTTTATTGCTGTTTCTACCATGGAAGATATTGCTTTGGGTAATAGACGGTCATCACTATCTACATATATTATATAATCACCATGAGCAGCCTTTGTTCCTGAATTTCGAGCAGCAGACAAGCCTTTGTTAAATGGATGCTGCAATACTATACATTTAATATTAGAAGGAGCTTTCTTCACATATTCTTCTACTATAGTAGAAGATGAATCAGAACCACAATCATCTATAAAGATCAATTCTATCTTACAGTAATCTTGTATGAATATTGATTCTATACAATCGCCTATATAGAGTTCCACATTATAAAACGGAACTATAACAGAAACCAATGGTTGGTCGTTCTTCTTAGTCTCTACCATTACTTTAAAATATTAATGACTAAAATGAGATATTATTCGCTGTATTAAAGAGAGCACATAGGCAGCTCGATAATTACCATTTATGATATATTTTATCATCAACTTATTTATGCCTTTGCTTTTAGACAACTCTGAGGAATTACTTTCTGGCCATAATTCTCTCCATTTTCTAAAATTGCGGTATTGTGAAAAAAGCAGATACTCTTTATTCTTTGCACACAATTGCAAGAAATCATGCTTTACATATTGCATTACTCCACTTCTTTCAAAATGCTTCTCTAATAATTTGATTGCTAAAACTATAGATTCAAAACTCTTAAGAGAAACATTATGCATGATAGAATCTTGATTTTCGCAATTATAATGATAGAGCACTTTGGGGCAATATGCAATCTTATTGGCAAAAGCTGCACATCCATTTACAACATGATAATCATCCCAAAGGCTCACTCTGGCATCGGGATATACATGATATTCATCCATAAGAGACTTGCGAATAAGTTTGTTCCAAAAAACACCCCACATTCCACCAGCTAACTGTGCATGCAAATAAGTCAGTTTATCCATATTGTTCAACTTATAAATAACAGGTACCGTCCTGTCTGTATACATACAATCATAATCACAGTATATTATATCTGCACCAGAAGCATGAGCTGTATCTACCAGAGCTTGGATACAATTCAATTCCATATAATCATCGGGATCACACGAATAAATATATTCACCAGATGCCCTTTTAATACCCGCTAATCTTGCACTACTACATCCTCCATTTGATTTATGTATTATAGAAACTCGGTTATCTTTATTTGCTATATCATCAAGAATATACCCAGTATTATCTGTACTTCCGTCATCGACAAGAATAATCTCAATATTTTTATAAGTTTGAGACAATATACATTCCAAAAATCGCGATAAGTATCTTTCTACATTATAGCATGGAGAAACTACTGAGACAAGCGGATTCTCTTGAAATTCATTTATTGACATGCGCTCACTATTTTTGCAATCAAAAACTTAATCAAAGTTCTTCTTGAACCTCTGAGTAATTTTGAAAATGATACTTTAGACAGTAGCACCTTGCTATATTCATCAATTATAGCTTTAGCTTTGTCTTGCACATCACATGGCAACAACTTAACTTTAGATTTAAATCTTAACAATGTCGCCCAATACTCATTATAAACATTTATTTCTATATCTACTGGCATTGATTCTTTTTGGCATAACTCCAATACTCTATTCATGGTTGGTAAAGCATCAAAACTTTTCAAAGACACAGAACGAGTAATTGAACCTTCGTCCAAACGGTATTCGTAGCAGGCATCGCATAAAGCAAATGTGTTGCATCTCAAATACATCAACCTAGCTAGATACTCATCAAAGAAATGTTTACATGGACTAGAAGAAGCTTCTGCTATGTTATAGTATCTTTGAACAACATCCCTTCTTATGCAAAACCAGCCATGGATTCTCCAGGGCACAGTATAACCAAAAGCTTCTATGCCAGAATGAATTTTAAAATTATGATCAATATGATATTGCTCAAAATGAGTCGGATATTTTTGTTTTCCTTTAAAACCATACTCAACATTAGATAATATTGCATCAGCTTTCGTCTGTACTATTTTTTCTGTCATTTTTTCGATATAGTCAGGACTTAGCGCATCATCACAATCCAATATAGAGACATAATCAGTTTTTGCATTGGAAAAAGCTACAGCTCTTGCTATGGATAAGCCTCTGTTTTCTTGATGAATCACTTCAATTCTGTCATCATTAGCAGCATAGTTCTGCAAAACAGACAAAGAATTATCAGTACTTCCATCATCAATACAAATCAAACGCCAATTAGGAGATGTTTGCCTTAATAATGACCCGATTGAATCATTAAGATATTTTTGTCCGTTATAGACGGACATTATTACTGTTATTTTTGTCATTCTATTAAAATTTTCCAAGAGTCCACTTAAGATACTTTGTATTTAGTGCAATACATATAATATAAGAAATGGCTGTAGCTAATGCAACCATTACAAGAACGATTAATAAAACGAATAATATGCTGTTAGTTTTTTGAAGCATATCTTGAAATATCCAATCTGTAGAATGCAATATGATAGTATTATGTATTACATAGATAATAAGTGATTTTTTACCGATTTCTTCAAGGCAAAGATTTTTATCTATCTTTTTGCTAATCCACATCACAAGCAATGTTCCAGTCAATGCATAAAATATATGCAATGGTTCTTCTGTTAAAGTACAATTAAATCCTGCTGTTACTCTTGGTATAACAAACGGTATGATACGAGAAAGAGCCACACCTGCAACAAATAGAAGAGCTCCAACTTTTAACATTCTATTCTGATAAGGGAATTTCTTAAAATAATATCCAATGCCTAAATACAATGTTAAATTTAGAGTTTGTCGATACTGCATGAAGTTCCATCCTAAGAAGTTGATGTCATTACATAAAGTAGCGACAAAAGCAAAAATTAATAATATTGTGATTATAATCCAAGCTTTTTTTACGATCTTATTTAATATCCAAAATATCATTTTCCCGTAAAACAAGGCATACAAGAACCAAAAGAAAAGAAATCCTTTGTGCATTGCCATGTTTAATGTTGATGGGAGTTGTAACAATCTGCCATATATAATTTCATAAGCAATTCCTACTGTTATTGATGGAACTAATAAAGACTTAAAATTGCTTATAAAAAATGGCTTGAATGCCTTATTAAAACTACTGCAATAACCAGTGCAAAAAAAGAATGCCGGCATAATAAAAGAGGCTAACATATCTTGCCACTCATGCAGGAATAACATTGTACTATTTGTTACATTTTTCAAGTCAACAGTTATCCATAACACATGGTGCAAAACCACGACCAACATAGTAATGCCTTTCATTACATCTATATAATGTAAACGTTCTTTCATTTTTTAGAATTATTATTTAGCATACGGATGCCTTCAACATCGGATAGCCATGTTTCGTAAAACCATGACATTTTTCCATAAGCGTTATCATATATATTTATATCCGATTTTCCTAAGATTACTCCCAAAATTCCTGCGTGCATTCTTGTAGTATAAATGTGTTTATATGATTGCAAAAAATCGACTACAAGCTTTACGTTATACGGGCGTAAAATGTTCTTCCAATAGAAGTCCGTAAATCGTTGCTCTATATTGGATTCCAATAGACTATCAACACGATTTAACCCAAAACGAAATCTTCGCAATAAGTCATACCGTAACTTGCCGCCAAAAGAATTAAGAGTTGGCCAATCACTTATATCAGCTCCTTCTGGAATATTTAATGTTTCCCCATCTTTCAGTTCATGATCAGTCCTCATCAAGAACAATGTTCTATCCTCTGTAGTTTCAGGTTTCAACCAATGATCATCCATAAAGAAGGCCATATCAGGAACTAATAAAGATGGATTATTAGGAAAATAATCTTCAAGCGTTTTCAAAGAATGCCTATCTCGCGCACAAATTGTTACATTTGGATACTTGCTAAAAAACTCAGCATCTACCTTAAGATTCTTTTCTTCCTGATAATAAATAGTCTGAGGAAAAATGATAATCTTATGGTTAGGTAAATCTTCAATTACCTTTTTACGAAATTTGTGACATTCAACCCAAACGTCTCCAAAATTCCCCCCCCCCATGCAAAATTACGGGACAATTAGGATTCTTATCAGCTATATCTTTGTATTTTGTGCTATTATACCATGAAGAATGAAGACATTTGTATGGCAAGGTCTTGAGAAAATCTAAGGTTCCTTGCCAAATCAATGTATCTCCAAGATTAGCATGATAAGGAACGTCTAAATATATATAATCTCCCTGAACCAATGGTCTCAGTTGAGAACTTATAATATTTTTAAGTATATTCACTTTAGTATTTCTAATATTCATCTTCATTTTAAACTATTATATAAATAATCTATTCCAAATTGTCTTAACATAGCTATCTTAGGAGCGATTTGGCTATAATCTATTTTTTCACCAGCTCCTTCAAAAGTTTCATCAAGTGAAATTGCCCGGTCATTCAGTCCCATTGAGTTCAGTAATGTTTTTAATCTATTGTCTCTGTCACCATCTATTGAAAAGAACTCTTTCTCAAACAACAACGAAAAGACAACAAGATGAAAAGATAAACCACAAACAACCTTAGCATACTTAATAGCATTCAAAAAATCTATAGGACCAATATTGTTCTTTTGAAGTATATGCCTATTAGTTTGATTATTTCCATTTGTCATAATTACAGGGCATCCATATTTCTTCCCGATTTGCAAGGCTATATTCTCAGCCTTTTCTACATGCCACGGTGTATAATAAAGAACATAATCACCTTGTATTACAGGTGTATCTGTTATCAGAGACTCATAGTCTTTTGTCGTTAACAATAATGTGGGATCTGGTACCACTGGTATTTTACAATTTAAAAGAGAAGACAAAAAATCAGCTCCTGATTTTTCTCTCACAGAAAGAGAATCAAAGACTAATGCATTCTTTTTAATAAAAAAAGCACTCGTATCGTCCTTAAACCTATCTATGAAACCACCAAAAGAAGGTGCATATGCAATTTTCTTTGTTTTATTAAGATTTGCAGGAAGGAAATAAGCCTCGTTATAATCAACACAAGTCATATTCCAAATCTGATCACTTCCGCAAATTATAGCATAAAAATTTGATTTATTTATATACTCCAAGACTTCATCCCAGACATGAAACTCCTTTGCAGAAAGTTTGAGTTTTTGATGTAGAAATGACTCAAACTTTTTCCATTTACCCCATTCATTATAAAGTTTTTTAGGAGAAAGCAGCATACGTTTTATTGTTCGTCCACCTATTTTTCCCAAAGGGTTATTATATGCTTTCTTTTGAGCTTTAATGCGTAGATTAATTATTTGCGGATTAAAACCTTGATGCTCCAAATATGTTTGTAAAGCATAAGCCTGCAGCATTGAACCATAATTATGAGCTGCATGATATGTAAGTATTCCTATTTTTTTCCCCATTCTAACAAAAAATTCTATTTAATAGACCTAAAGATTTATTTAATAAAAAACCAATTATAGAATTTCTATACCAATCATGCCTTTTATCGTAAGTCATTATTCTATATGCTTTTGATATTCCAAAATATTTCTGTAACAGCAAAAAGACTTTAATTTTAAAATTATATCCTTGCGGATGTCTTAATTGAGCATTTCCTGCAACAGCTTCGTCCAAAGTTCGTTCATATATATTTAATTGGTCTGAAATATTATTCACATAACCAACACCTTTATCCGTATTAGCCAAAACACAAGAAAGACCAAACTGGTGGGGAACAACGAAATCATCCCCTATTCCCCAAAAATCGCCTATTGTAATATCAGAAACACGAGACATTGTAGCATATTGGCAACTATGACAAGAAGGTCTATATGTAAATCCGTCTATAAAAGCATTTATGTAATCATCCTCATACCTATTCTTCCATAAATTTGACTTATAAACGGGTTTGCCATCTACTACTACTACTACTACTACATAGTCGTTTGTACCCTCACGGAATATAACATTGTCAATTTTATCAGACGTTACCTTACTCTTCAAATGATCACGTAAATATGATTGTGAAGGTACGCCATGGCAAATTAAATCTACAGTTAATAAATTATCGTACGGTTTGCGAAGAAATGCTTTTAAGCCTGCAATTTGGCATGGAGTTCCTATGAAAAGAACTTTATTACCTTCTCTTAAATCTTGCTTGGCTTGCTTATAACAAAATGAAATATCACTCTGAACGTATTTAGAACCTCTCAATTTATCTAAATCACTTTTATCAGTTACTCGTATATGGGTAATTTCTACATTTTCCTTACAGGTACATCCATATACTATACCACCTTCATCAAGAATCTGTCTTGATAATACAGCAGCTGCTCCACCTGAAGTACTGGTACTATATATAGCATTTTGCTTGGCAAAAGCCGCATATGTATGCTTGGGAATATCCTTTTCCAAAGGATGGTTTGAAGGACATATTTTCTCACATAATTTACAGTTTATACATTTTTTAGTATCTATAACTGGAAACAAATGCCCTAATATCCCGACCTTCATTGATATACATTCCTTTGGGCAAGCATTATAACATGCCCAACATCCAGTACATTTGTCTTCTGAACAAATTACTCGCATTTTATCTTAAAGTTTTTTACGTATCATATTAAATATTACATTCCTTTCATGGCTTGACATACCAAATAATAATGATGTTGAAACAGTCAATAGAGTAGTGACTGAACAAAGTATTATAAAAGTAAGAAATGTTTGTTGTTGACAATATTCATATCTTACAAATAAAGTAGTAGGCACACATAATACAGTAACAAGTAGTATGGGAATGATTGTTTTTCTTATAAAAATGTTTAAATGATAACCTATCATTCGCATACAAAACAGATATCTTAAAATTCCTGATACTATACTAATACAAATCATGCCATAAAATACTGAGGTTATGCCTAATCCCAAAGACAATGTAATATAACCTATTGGAACTATCAATAGCATAATTGAACTTACAGATATCTGATATTTTTTTATATTTCCCGTTGCCATTAAAGACGTAATCAATGGAACTCCAAAGACTGCATTGACAATACAATCAATAAGGGTTAAAATGACTAAGGAATTTGCATCCTTAGGAACTTCCTTCAGCCAAAGATGTAGTATGTATTCTGAATTTAACATGAAAGGCAAAGCAATCATAAATAAAAGTAAAAACGAAAACCTTGATCCCCTATAAGCTAATGTCTCCATTTCTTTTAAATTTCCAGAAGCATAATTTTTAGTTATTTGTGGCGACATTGCTGTCATGAAATTACTAACAAATCCCTGTATCGCATTTGAAACTTGTACTGCGACTGCTCTAGAAGCATTCGCTATTGGTCCAAGGAATATATTTATCAGCATATTAACACCTTGGTCACGCAATAACCATGACAAACTACCCAATATATTCCATCCAGAAAAACCAAACATGTCTTTGGCAAGTGCAGTATCTTTATACCACTTAATTTTTGTTTCAGAGAATTGTCTAAGACACATTATAAATGGTAGTAGAAAAGATGTGATAGAAACTATTGCCAATAATATTGCATAAAATATAAGCCTATCAAAAGATACTATTGATATTAAATATGCAATCGCTAATTTCACGAAAGTATCATATATGCTGACATAAGCATAATAACCCATTTTTTCATGAGCAATAATACACCCATTAAACACTGTTCCAACTATAGCTAAGAAAGAACTAATCATTGATACCTGAAATACGATATTGGCAGCCCACATTCTATTATCAGGTATTACAAGTTTATAATTTAAAAACCATAATCCTACAGTTTCACATAATACCAAAACTATTATTGCTATTCCTAAATGAATGAAAAAAGCCAATGAGAATATTTTATTTATGTAGGTAGAATCGCCTTTACCTAAAGCATAATTCAAAAAACGTTGTGTCGTGGATGCCATACTTCCATTCAAGAAGCCAAACATTCCTATGACACCTCCAACTACATTATAAATACCAAAATCTTCTATACCCAAAGAGGCTAGTACAACTCTTGAAGTATATAGTGATACTATCATCGTCAATGCCATACGGATGTAAAGCATCATCGTATTCTTAGCTATTCGCTTATTGTTATTTGATGTTTTATTTGTCATTTTTGTCATCTACAGTGAGTGGTCACTTTAGGCACGTTAAGCCATAAAGGGAATGCTTTTTATGTTAGTGCTCAATTTAGGGCATAGTCCTTTGTATAGTCACTTTTGCAAGTGCCTATATGTTGAGTTTGATACAAGAGCTGTTCATATTTAGCCGTTGAGATACCTCTTTCTGGTTTAAGCATAACTTGAGTGCTTACACGTTTTATCTTGTTAGTACTCAATTTAGGGCATAGCCCTTTGTATAGGCACTTTTACAAGTGCCTACATATTGAGATGTAAAAAACCTTACTTGTTTATTAACTATTGGCATGTTGCCAATCCGATATTGCCTGGCCGCAG
>ERZ791612.176-NODE-176-length-41509-cov-7.000868_pt1 | contig 41509 bp, 44 predicted proteins | sample MGYA00509963_ERZ791612 | MGnify/ENA primary metagenome ERZ791612 (study PRJEB30046, sample SAMN00791906) | human gut metagenome | study: EMG produced TPA metagenomics assembly of the A metagenome-wide association study of gut microbiota in type 2... | reverse complement strand
CTGAATGGAGGAAAGGCAGATGGAAGTTACCATCAATTATAACGGACAAGCTGTGACCGTGGGGGTCACGTTGGAAGTCTATGAATTTCTTGACCGGGTCGATCACAAAACGGAGAACCTGTTCCATGAACAGCGATGGCATCGGGATGGCCGGGAGTTTGACGAGTACATCATTACCACCGAGGGTGTAGGGGCCTACGGCGAAACGCCGGAGGAATACCTTTACCGCGTGGAAACGCTACATGAGCTGATGGCTGTTCTGGACACCTGTACCGAAGCCTAGCGCAGCTGGTTCCTGCTCTATGCGCTTGACGGACTGAGCCTTGCGGAGATCGGTATGCTATGTGGCTGCTCCAAAGTGGCTGTGTATCACCCTTGTGCGTGCCTATGTGAAGGACAACTTTGTAGACAAAGGAATGTGTGCTGACTTTGCTATCCATGACAAGGGAACCGGCAACCCTCATGTCCATATCATGCTGACGCTCCGGCCTCTGAAAGAAAATGGACAGTGGGGCGCAAAGTGCCGCAAGGCATACGATCTGGACGAGAATGGACAGCGTATCCCGGATGGGAAAGGCGGTTGGAAAAATCACAGAGAGGATACGACCGACTGGAACGATAAAGGAAATGTGGAGATTTGGCGGGCAGCGTGGGCGGCCTACACCAATCGGGCGTTGGAATCTGCCGGCAGACCGGAGCGCATTGACCATCGCAGCTACAAGCGGCAGGGCATTGATAAGATTCCCTCTGTCCATCTGGGGCCAGCTGCCAGCCAAATGGAAAAGCGCGGAATCCGTACCGACAAGGGGGAGGTAAATCGGCAGATTGCCGCTGACAACAAGCTGCTGAAAGAAATCAAAGCCCGCATTACCCGTCTTTATCGCTGGTCGAAAGCCGAAACGGAAAAACCACAAACGCAGCAAAGCAGCTTGACCGTCTTGTGGGAGACCCAGCAGCAGTTGAACGCTTCCCGCACCCGTACCGGCAAAATCCGGGCCTTGCAGGAAAGCGCTGCACTGTTCAGCTTTTTGCAGGCAAACGGCATCCAGTCTATGCAGCAGCTCCATGAAAAAATCGCTGATATGAACAGCCCTTACTATGATCTGCTCGGAAAGATCGTCAAGGCTGAGCGCCGGATTGCCACCCTTACCGAACGCAGGGAGATGTGGAAACAGTACAACCAGTATAAGGCCATCCACAAACAGCTTGCCAAAGTAAAGCCGGAAAAGCGGGAACAGTTTGAGCAGCGCCACAGCCGGGAACTGATCCTCTATGACGCAGCGCCCCGGTATCTGAAAGAACTGAAAGACAACGGCGAGGCAATCACTCCGAAGGCATGGCAGCGGGAAATAGATCAGCTGGCCGCTGGAAAGCAGACGGACACGCTTGCCATGAAATCCATGCTGGAGGATTTGAAAGCAGTGGAACGGCTCCGCAGAACCGCCGGGCAGCTGTCCCGACAGGAACGGGACAAGTCTCACGACCGGGAGCCGGAGCGGTAAGGGCTACCGCGTTTTGGCGTACCCCTGTCAAGTGCGTCGCGTTTCACGACACTCTTTTGCATACAGAAAAACCGCCGTACAGGTTTCCCCATACGGCGGCAGACTGTTTATTTGCCGAACAAGTCGCTGTGTGTGCCGGTGCGGGCCAGCGTCAGAACCAGAACATCATCCTCTATGCGGTAGACAAGCAGCCAGTCCGGGAGAATGTGACATTCCCGATGGCCTGCCCAATCGCCGGACAGGTCATGGTCACGGTTCTTATCCGGCAGCGGTTCGCCCATCGCCAGCAATGCTACGACCTGATTCAGCAGCTCGATCTTCAAGCCACGCTTGATGGCTCGTTTGTAGTCTTTTTTGAAACTGGTCGTGTACTTGACGGTATATTTGGTTTCTTTCATCGTTTCAGGTCAGCAAATAACTCATCAAGGTCATTGTAGCCCTTTACAGATGGGTCTTTTGCAATCCTTTCCGCTTCCAGCATGGCAGCAACCGTTTCTTTGTTCGGCTGTTCCAGCCTTACTTCAAAGGGAATGCCACCTTCACGAAGCGACTGGCGCACAAAGATGTTAAACGCCGTAGTCAGGTTCATGCCAAGTTCCGTAAACAGTGCGTCCGCCTGTGCTTTCAAATCTGCGTCCATGCGGATACTGATGTTTGTGGTATTTCCAGCCATACGATCAACCCCTTTCTGCTGGCAATTATAGTATATGCCATTTGCACGAAGAAAACAATACTTTGCACGAATATTTAACAATAAATTCATTCAAGGAGGTTATCGGCTTTATGAAAGAACTCATTTATGAAGAACAACAAGACTGAACCTATCCACGTCATGGATTACCACCAGTACCGCAGAGTGCGGAGGATGGTGCATGAGTGCTGTAACTACATCAGTGGAAACTGTATCGCCCTGGACGATGGGGAGGAATGTGTCTGTGTCCAGTCCATTTCCTATTCCCTGTTGTGCAGGTGGTTTCGGACGGCGATATTGCCGCAGGATAAGGAACTGGAAACGGCGCTGTTCCACCGGATGAATGCGAAGAAATGCGCCGTATGCGAGGCGCTGTTTACCCCCGGTTCTAACAGGGCCAAATACTGCCCGGAATGTGCCGCACGCATGAAGCGGATCAACGCCGCAAAGTGCAAGCGGAAACAACGGGAGAAATGTCACGCTTTAGGGGCTGAAAAACCCTTGTAAATCAAGGCTTTTTTCGAGGGTGTCAAAGGCAGGCCGAGAGATTTATCTTCCGACCACTAAAACGGCCTTGAAATGCGTATAGAATCCCCAGAGCCCCCCCAAGGAGGAAACCTATGTCAGACAACCGAAAATATTATTACCTGAAACTCAAAGAAAACTATTTTGACGATGATTCCATCGTGCTGCTGGAAAGTATGCAGGATGGTGTGTTGTATTCCAACATTCTGCTCAAGCTGTATCTGAAATCGCTGAAACATGGCGGATGGCTCCAGCTTGACGAGGACATCCCCTACACGGCGCAGATGATCGCCACCATTACCCGCCAGCAGATTGGCACTGTGGAGAGGAGAGAGCCTTGCAGATCTTTTTGAAGCTGGGTCTTGTGGAGGTGCTGGACAGCGGCACATTCTACATGAGCAACATCGAACTTTTAATAGGCCAGTCTTCTACCGAGGCTGCGAAGCTCCAAAACAAGGCTCTTTCTGCGCTCCGGACAAGTGGCGGACATTTTCCGACATTCGTCTACCAGAGATAGAGTTAGAGAAAGAGATAGAGAAGGTGCGCCCTAAAACAGGGCACCCTTCCCATACCTATGGCCGTTACCAGAATGTTTTTCTGACGGACGGGGAACTGGCAGACTTACAGGCCAGCTTTCCCACTGTATGGGGCCAGTACATCGAAAAGCTGTCCGAGTACATGGCTTCTACCGGCAAGCGGTATCAGAGCCATGCAGCAACCATCCGGTGTTGGGCCTGTGAGGACGTTAAAAAAACGGTCACACACTCATGCAACCGGGATGACAGCGTAAAGGAGGATGAAACTGTACGATTGAGATTACCGCAGAAATCCGGGCGTTCATCCAGCCATTATCAAGGTCGCTTTTCTTTGGAGGTTTTAAACTCATGCGAAATCACCTCTGAGCATATTGGAAAGGTATGGATCAGCTCCATAGCGTCCTTCCAGATACTGCTTATCGTAGGCCGCGGTATTTTTGACGCGGTCGTTATCTTCCCCACGGATTTCATGCAACGAATAGATTTCGCTTTCGTGGGAAGCATTCTCCGCGGCAAACCAGATCTCGTCACGGCGGAATATGGTATTTTTTAAAGTATACATATCATGGGATGTGAATAAAAGCTGGGCCCCATATTTGTTGATCTCTTTATTTTTGAACAGGGAAATGACATAGCGCAAAAGCTTCGGATGAAGCTTTGCATCCAGCTCATCAATGATCACCATGCGTCCTTCTCTGAGGGCAAGCAAGATCACCGGAAGGGCCGCGATAAGCTTCTTGGTTCCATCGGATTCCTGGGAGAATGGCAATTCATATTCCTGGGAAGATAACGTGCGCTGCATGAAGAGCTGCTTTGTATCTTCATCATAGCGGTACCCGGTGATATCAATATCCATATCATTTAAAGCGCGGATGAACTGCTCCTTATATGGCGCATCTTTGGCTAACAGAATCTGATGTTCCACTACGGGATTTGCATAGCTGCGGATAATGCAGCTTTCAAACCATGTAATAACCTCGCTGATGACCGGAATGTCATAGTTAATGGCCAGGAAAGAAAGATACGGCATCTTAGGGTTAATGCTGGTGTTCAGGCTTTTTTTATTAATCGTATAGCCAAGGGAAATGCTGTCAGCCTCACGTTCAAAAATCATGGCAGTTTTCTTCCCAGTGACTGCTTTTCTGTAAAGGGATTCCGATATAACCTCATCATTTTTTAAGGCGAGATAGTAGCAGTATTCATTCTTCTCAATCCTGAAAAATATCCGGAATTCGATCGGTTCATTTTTGGAAATCTCATCAAACAGAAAGGGAACTGCATCAATTTTCTGCTGGAGGATGAAACCCTGTCTGTTTTTCCCTAATTCATTCACCGGTTTTACGATCGTAGAGATGACGCAAGCAAGCGCCTGCAACAGGTTTGACTTTCCACCGCCATTTGGGCCATAGACGACATTAACTGGCAGAAGATCAGAGGCAGAAGTCTCAGTGATCAGTGTATTTTTGAATTCAGGAAGTACTGCAGCCTGATAATCTAAAGTAGTTTCATTTTTGTAAGACTTAAAATTTTGAAAAGTAAACTGGCATAACATGATTGGAAGCCTCCTTTCCCCTATAGTATGACCACAAAAAATCAAAACATCAAGTTATATATTCGATATAAGGAAATAAATTTATGAAATGGATTATAAAACGATAATTTTGCGACTTTTTACGACCTTATTCATAAGTCAGATAGCCATTAAAAAATTAATGAAAAATTTTTAGAGCTTTTGAAACTTTTCAGGGTTTCAATACGTCTAATTAGTGTAATTAAAAAAATCAAATATTATTTAGTTTGGAGGCTTTATTATGAAAAAAAGAAATCTTATTGCAGTTTTGATGATGACCGCGGCTTTGGCTGCTGGATGCGGTGCCAAGGCTGAGACAACCACAGCAGCGCCTACCCAGGCGGAAACGACCCAGGCAGAAACTACCCAGAGCGAGACAATTCAGTCTGAATCGCAGAAAACAGAGGAAAAAACGGAATCTGTGACAGGAAAGATTGAGGAGATCAAGGATTTTATGTTCACGATCGAAAGCGATAAGGGTACCTATGCAATGACATTCGATACCGCACCGGAAGGCTTATCAGATGTTAAAGAAGGAGATGAGGTAACGGTAACCTATACGGGAGAGCTCAGCGAAGTGGATGCGTTTACAGGAACCATTATTTCTGTGGAGAAAGCAAATTAATGTGATGAGAAAACGCTTAAATTTATCACTGGATGCCAGGAATATTCATAGGCCCGGCTGGGATATGTATTGAAGATTTTTAGCAAAGAATTACGGCCAAAAACCCGCTGCTATATGGAAATCATGCAACAGCGGGTTTTTGGCTGTTTTTTATATGGCCGGTAATGTTCTACACTAAAATATATAGGTGTGTATGAATGCTGAGAAAATCATATGTATTTATTTTCGCCATATGCAAGCGGATATTCCCCAATTTCCATTGCTCCCTCGACTTTTTTATTAAATGGGAGAGAGAATTGGCTGCATAAATTCCTTGATTGCTGGCGCAGCAGCGCCGTTTTTCATTTTCCATTCCATTTATTTTTCTTTTTATCCATTGAGTGCGCCGCCTGATGGCGGCAAACGCCTGACGGCGAGCGAACAAATTAGGGGAGCCTAGTGGGGAAATATTTTTTCGAGAGGTCAGGAAAATAGCGGGAGAGAAGAGAATGGAATTGAGTTTCGGAGTTGCATATGGCGAAAATAGATACATATAATTTGTCTACACTACTCTCTTTCGAATATGAGGCGGTATTATTAAGCAAAAATATGGCAATATCCATCATGATGCCACTTTTCCTTGCTATCTTTACGGTTTTGCATTAGAATGAAGAAGCACTTAAATTCATACTATCTAAAAAAGTAATCGTTCTCGTTTCTGAGTCGGTTACTTTTTTATAAGTAAGCAATGCTATATTGTTGCGTTATTTCATCTTTTACAATCATTACACATACCGCATTGAAAATTTTAAAGAAGTAGAGAAAGCCTGGATTACTAATTCTTCCAGGCTTTCTTTACTTCTTTTATGGAGTCGAAAATATAAGTTGAAGAGTACGTATGAATCATAGTATCTGTTTTTTTCGCTTCACCGGTTAGTACCAGGACTGTCTCTACCCCAGAAGCGTTCCCGCATGCAATGTCAGTGTAAAACCTGTCACCCACTATCACGGTTTCCTCTTTGGAAAACGGATTTTCCCGGAGTGCAATATCCACCATATCGGTAGAAGGTTTTCCGATATAATGTGGTACCTGGCCTGTGGCATTAGTGATCATCTGACATATGGAGCCACAGTCGGGTACATAGCCAAATGGGACCGGGCAGACCAGATCCGGGTTGGTGGCCAGGAAGGTGACAGGGCGGGTCTGCAGGATGCGGCAGGTGTCAGTCAGCTTCTTGTAGGTAAGTTCGCTGTCGTAGGCAACCAGCACAAAGGAAATATCCTGGGTGTCCGGATCCGTGGTGACGCGGATTCCATGTCCTTCAAGCTCTCGAATCAGTGATCGTGTTCCAAGTGTATAGATAGTCTTTCCAGCTGCGTGTTGCCGCAGCCAGCTGGCAGAAGCGGTGGAGGCAGTTACAAAATTCTGAGGATCGGTTGAGACACCCATCTGACGGAATTTTTTGATGTAGTCCGCAATGCTTTTGGTGGAGTTATTGGTAATGAATACAAACTGCCCGCCGCGCTCTTTAATTTCCTGGAAGAATTCCGCCGCTCCGGGCAGCAGGACATCGCCCAAGGCCACGGTTCCGTCAATATCAAATAAGAAGAGTTTCTTTTCGGAAAGCATAAGCTACCTCCGGATCTGCTCCAGAAGCCAGGAAATGTCTTCTTGGATTCCGGATTCATCATCTGCCACATTCGGGCTGTATTCCAGAACCAGATCTGCGTTTGGAGTCAGTCTCTGATAATCAGACAGAAACAGGGGAAAATCCAGGGTCCCGTGGAAAATCCGCTGATGGCTGTCGTGAACACCGTCGTTGTTGTGAAGATGGTAAGCCACGATCTGATCCTTTAACGCTTCCATGGTCTGTGCCAGGTCCCAGCCGTTGGCGTAAGCATGGCCAATGTCGATCAGCACGGGATAATGCTCTTCCCTGCAGAGCTGGATAAACGCATCCTGGTCAAACAGCATGTTGCCGCGGTCCAGGACACCGGCATTCTCCACCACCACCGGGATCTGGTGCGGCTTGAACAGCTCCGCAATTTCCCTGTAGTTTTCTCTGGAAACACGGATCATCTCTTCCCGGCGTTCTTCCGTCACCGGGATGTTGTTGTGATGAAAGACCAGATACTGGCTTCGAAGGCGCACACAGTAAGGCAGGGTTTGACGGATCAGGTCCATGGAGTGCGCATATTCCGGGGTGCCGGGGGCTGCGCTGTGCTCGGTTTCATAGTACGGGCCATGAAAACTAACTGGGATTCCTTCAAACTCCGGCAGGCAATGAAGAAGCTCTTCCTCATAGCAGTCCGCGTCAAACATAGGGAACAGCTCGACGCCAATCTGACCACGGAAGGCATGTAAATGCGGGATGACCCGGGCAAGCTGACCCGGTTTATACACATTGGTACTGACCAAAAGATTCATGATATTTACCTCCTGTTTTCTGGTTTTTATTCTGGGCATCCGGCATGGAAAAATCCAGGGCTGCGTTCAGACGGCGAATTTCTTCTGGATATCCAAGGGACTTCTCGCTCTGGGCATCAAACAGATGCAGTTTGCGGAAATCAATATTGATGAAAATGTTTTCGCTCGGGCGCGGAACCGAGTCGTTGCAGATGGCAATCAGCTCGCTCTTTTCACCCTTTACATCAATATAAACGCCGTAGCGATTGCCATAGTCCTCCACATATTTTACGGTTCCGCAGATGGAAGTTTCCGTTGGACGGCTGCTTAAGGCTACATGTTCCGGGCGGATGCCGACGCAGTATTTTCCGGATGGACAGGCATCTGCGATCGGACGCCACATCGGAGCCAGTCTGATCATCTGGTCTCCGATGGAGAGATTGCCGTTTTCATACTGGAAGGAGATGATGTTCATGGACGGAGAGCCAATGAAGCGAGCACAGAAGATACTTGCCGGCATATTGTATACATGACTTGGCGTGTCCAGCATTTCCATATTTCCGCGATACATGATGGCAACACGCTGTCCCACGGTCATGGCCTCAATCTGGTCATGAGTGACATAAACCATGGTCGGACGGTACATCTCGTGGATCTTGACCAGTTCTTTTCGCGCACGCAGGCGGAGCTGTGCATCCAGGTTGGAAAGCGGTTCATCCAGAAGAAAGTAGTCAGAGCGTTTTACGACGGCGCGGGCCAGGGCAACACGCTGGCGCTGTCCACCGGAAAGATCCTTCGGCTTGCGATCCTCCAGACCTTTCAGCTGCAGCATTTCCAGTACTTCCTCCAGGCGGCGGTTAATCTCAGCCGCTTCCATTTTGTGGGCTTTCAGACCGTAGATGATGTTATTTTTTACAGTCATATGCGGGAAAAGGGCGTAGTTCTGGAATACCATCGACACGCCGCGGTCTCCGCAGGCAACGTTGTTGACTACCTGGCCTCGCATATGCAGGGAGCCGGAGGTGATATCCTCCAGACCGGCGATCATGCGCAGGGTGGTGGATTTTCCGCAGCCGGACGGGCCCAGCAGAATCAGCCGCTCCCCTTCCCGGATTTCCATATTCAGATTATTGACGATCACATTTTTTCCGTATGCTTTTACGACGTGTTCAAAAACGATATTATTCATAAATCCTCCTGACAGATTAACCTTTTACGCCGGATGCGGCAAAGGTGTTGATGATATAGCGCTGGAAAATAAGATACAGAGCCAGCGGAATGATCATGGTGATGACGGATACGGCCATGGCAATGGTAAATTCGGTGCCGCCCTCAGCGCTGATGTACATCTGGAGCGCCAGGGAAAGCGTGTAGTTTTCCTTGCTCTTTAAGATGAGCACCGGCCATACATACTCGTTCCAGGAATTGATAAAGAAAATGATCCCGGTCGTGAGAATGGACGGGCGTACCAGTGGCAGGATGATATCGCGCATGATCTTGAGGCTGCCGATGCCTTCCATCCGCGCAGCCTCAATGAGGGCTTTCGGGATTCCGCGCATGGCCTGGCGCAGCAGGAAGATACCTAAAACATCCGCAAACTGCGGAAGTGCCACGCCCCAGATGCAATCCCGCAGACCGATTTTTGAAATCATCAGGTAGTTTGGGATCATGGTCACGGTGAACGGGATAAACATGGTGCTCAGCATGATAAAGTAGAAAAACTGTTTTCCCCTGTACTCAAAATAGACAAAGGAATAGGCGGCAAACAGGCTGGTAATGGTTTTGAAGGCGGTAACGGATGCCGCGATCAGAAATGTATTTAAGGTTATCTGGACAAAAGGCAGTTTTTCAAATACATGTCGGTAGTTTTCCAGGGTCGGATGAGACGGAATGATCTCAAAAATGGTATTAAATGCGTCCTGCAGAGTCTTGAAGGAGTTGGACAGAGCGAACACGATGGGAACCAGCATGAGGAAGACGATGGCACCCAGGATCATGTGCCAGCCAATTTCCGAATGATTGTTAGTTTTCATAGTAGACTCCCTTCTCCACAAATTTAAATTCCAGAAGTAAAAGGACAATGAACAGCAGCATGGTCAGAATGGAAATGGCCGACGAGGTGCCGGTCCGGTACAGGGTGAATGCCTCGTGGTAGGAAGCGTAGATCAGGTTGGAGCTGGCGTAGTTCGGTCCGCCCTGGGTAATGACCTTGATGGGAGTGAACACATACTGGAGTCCCTGGACAATGGTGGTAATGAACACGTAAATTCCGGTAGCGGAGCTCATGGGCACGATGATGTCCAGAAAAATCTTCCACAGGGGAACCTGATCCAGCCGTGCCGCTTCAATAACTTCCTGGGATACGCCGGAGACACCGGCTAAAATATTGATGAAGTTGTAGCCGAAGGTCTTCCAGGTGGTAATGATGCAGAGCACGGCAATGACCCATCCGTCGGTTTTGGACCAGAAGGGCATCTGGATGCCGAATTTACCGAGAATGATGGCCACCGGTCCGGAAATCGGGTTTAAGATCCAGGTATAGAGGATGGAGCCGACCACCAGGGAGATGACGCTAGGAAGGAAGAACACAGCCTTGTAAAAACTCTTTCCATGCCGGATCACGGCGGAGAGGATAAAGGAGAGAATATACGGCAGCACAAAGTTCAGGACCAGCAGAACCAGAATGTAAGCAAGGGTATTGCCCAGAATCTTAAAGGTATTCGGATCTCGGAATACGGCAATGTAGTTGTTCAGACCGACAAATTTTTTGACAGGCTTTACCATGTTCCACTCAAAAAAGCTTAAGTAAAAGGTATAAAGGAGTGGGTAAAACATAAAGACTGCGAACACGGCTAGGGACGGGATCAGAAACAGATATCCCAGAATCGTTTGTTTTTTTGTTTCTTTATTCAAGTGATTACCTCCGTAAATTCAGGAAAACCGGTACCTTCCCGTGAGCAAAAGGGAAAGTACCGGTCTGCATCTGGAATGTCAGCTTACTGTGCGTCTAACAGGGCATTGATGGCATCCTGGGTGGAAGTCATACCCTCCTCGGCAGTTACCTGTCCACCGAAGATCTGATCTCTCATATCCAGGAGCATCTGCTCAGCCTGAAGACCTGCATCACCCGGGAAGGATGTCCAGGAAACCACGCCGTCCATCTGCTCAATGGCAGCCTTCATCATCTCATTTTCAGCCAGGAAGGATTTCAGTCCGTTCTCTGCGTCTGCAACGTCCTTTCTTGGCGGTACATAACCGGTTCCGATGGTCCATGCAGCCATGGATTCCACGCTGTACAGGTATTTCTCAAACTCCCATGCGGCTTCCTTCTGCTCATCGGTCTGTGCGGTGATAGCTAAGAAGCATCCGCCTGCCGGAACTTTACGCGGGCTGCTGCCCCATGTCGGGGATTTTACGGTAGCGACATCGAACTGCGCGCTCTTCTGAATGGATGCGCGACGGGCAATGGTGGTGTAGAGCATTGCGCAGTTGCCATCAATGAAGCTCTGGCAGCCTTCATCCCAGGAAACATGGAGAGCGGCTCCGTCCTTGATGAGGTCAGCAACCATCTGCATAACCTGAATGCCTTCCGGGCTTGCGAAGCTTGCCTGGATCTTGCCATCTGCGGTCTTGGTCAGCATGGAAGTGTTATTGCTCTCGATGAGTCCCTGCTGTGCCCAGAAGTCTGCCGGCTCTTGCATATAGAAACCATATTTTCCGGTCTTTTCCTGAACAGTTCTGGCAAAGGAATCAACCTCTTCCCAGGTCTTCGGTCCCTCTTCGGAAAGTCCTGCTTCCTTCAGCAGATCGCGGTTGATGTAGAGAACCGGGCTGCTTAAAGAATACGGTATTCCGACCTGTACACCATCACTGTTTACCGCCAGATCCAGGACGTTTGGCAGGAAATTGTCGGTCAGGAAGGTTTTGTCAGAAGCATCATACTGGTCGATGATCTCCTGTGGGGAGGTGTAGGAAAAGTTGTTGGAAAAATAATCCAGGAAAGCCCAGCCGATCTGAACCAGTGCCGGGGTATTGCCGGTAGCGGCTTCAGCCTGCAGGTTCTGCATCAGTCCCTTATACATATCAGGGTTATATTTAGCAACAACTTCAATGTGGTCATTGTTCTCATTAAAGTTTTTTACCAGTTCATCTACGGTCAGTCCGCCCTGGTTCTCTGCATTACAGTGCCAGTACTCGATAACGGTTTTGGAACCATTGCCGGAAGCGGTGCTCTCGGCGGAAGTGGTGGCTTCGGAAGTGGCGGAACCTGCTGTGGTATCTGCGGAAGTAGACTGACTGGATGAACCGCATCCGGTCAGAGAGATCATGGCACCAGCCATGCAAAGTGCTGTGAGACATTTTAGATTTTTTTTCATAATGTTTTTCTCCTCATGTTAGTCTGGCAATAGGATTGGTTATGTGTTTCACAGTTTCCGATTATAGTGTTGTATGGCCTTGACATCTATCATGAAACAGTAAAAACATTGTAAGTTTTTAAACAAGAAACTAGGAAAAATGCAAATAATTGTTAAGTATGTTAATTCTAAGAAAAATACCAAATTTGCAAGTTTGAAATTTTTGATTTTAGTGGAATGTTAAGATTAGCGAACGGGCAATAGATTATTTCCGCAAAACACCAATATCATCAGCATCGAGTACGATGATAATGAATACGGATTTTCTTCGATGTGAGAGTTCGGAAAAGATTGGATTAAAGATTCGATTCTTATACTGCAGTCAAAATCAAATATTCGGAGAAATCTTCTGATTTTGACTGTTCTGGGGAAATTCTAATAATTTGAGTTCAAATCCTTAGTTTGATATTGTTGCACTTGTGTAATAAACCATTCTGTGATAAGTTGTATCTATCTGCACTTTCTATACTTAGATAAGGGGGATTTTTTCATGTCTCAAGAATACATTACCTTTACAATCGGCCAGAAAAAGAATATTGCCCTGATTGCTCATGACAACGAAAAACAGAAACTGATTGCATGGTGTAAAGAACACAAAGCTGAGCTAGAGAAGCATAATCTTTACGGAACAGGTACAACGGCCCGCATGATCACAGATCAGACTGGACTTACAGTAAAAGGTTATAACAGCGGCCCATTAGGTGGAGACCAACAGATCGGTGCTAAGATTGTGGAGGGTGTCATTGACTTCGTGATTTTCTTTTCGGATCCGCTGACAGCGCAACCTCATGATCCAGATGTAAAAGCCCTGATGAGGATTTCCCAGGTCTACGATATTCCAATGGCCGTCAATAAATCCACTGCGGATTTTATGATTACATCCTGTTATATGAATCTTGATTACAAGCATGAAGTGATCAATTTCAAACAGCATATTGCAGATCGGGCAGAAACACTGTAAGTACCTGCCTGAACCACGCAATGAGACCGGTCCGTCACGCCGGTCTTATATTTTTCTTTATCAGAGATATGCTGTAGCCCGGGTCATACATTTTAGCTGTTTCTGTTGCTTCTGAAGAGCTCATTCAGGAGCCAATTCCAATACTTTTTTCCTTTCAGAATGCCCGTATATGAAAAATTTGAATTATTGGAAGCAACTAAGCGTGGAAAAGAATCATTTAAGCGCTAACGAGGTTTCACCCGCTTTGGTTCATTTCGAGGAAAAAGAATGGCACCGGAACCGAAACTCCGATGCCTGTACATTTTCCTGTTTCATTTTGCGCCGTTAATCCTCTAATTCCCGGTCTATGAATTTTGCGGTTTTTAATACAAACTGAGCCACCTATTCTTTTGTCCAATCTTCAACTTCTAAGTCATCAACTCGGAAGAACTCTCTGGTATTATTTGTCACAAGAACCAACCCTTCTGATCTCGCATGACCGGCAATCAGCATATCCATCGGACCAATTGGTGTTCCCTTTCGTTCAAGGTCTGCACGAACCTTTCCGTATTCTTCTGCAGCATAATTGTCAAACTGAAGAATAGAAATAGACGACAAGAACAATGTAATTGCTACACGGTTGCGTTCCACCGCCTGACTCTTTTCCACTCCATGCATCAGTTCTCCATAAGTAATGGACGAGATACACATATCGTCTGGATCATGCTTCAGAAAATTTTTTATGACTTCGGGCGGCTTATGCTTGATTGCATAGATACAAATATTAGTGTCCAGCATATACTTCATAGAGCTTCACGCTCCTGTACCGCAGGCTGTTCTCTGCCATCACTCATGAAGTCATCCGAGAACAGTTCCAAGCTGTTCAGGAAAGCGGACCACTTGTTTTCCTTCGGCATCAGAATAACAATATCACCGACCTTATTAATCGCCACTTCATCACCATTGAAGCGATATTCCTTCGGAAGTCGAACCGCTTGGCTCCGACCATTTTCAAATAACTTTGCAGTCATCATAGTAATGCACCTCCTTATATTATTAGTATATATCGTGGTATATATTTTGTCAAGTTATTCTCTGCGTTTCCAGGGATTTCGCTTTTAGCACTGTATATTTATAAATAGTGCCCCTCCAACACTATTTTTCTTTTGCTTCCTGAATAGCTGAATGCAAACAAAGTTCCCCCTTAGCTCGTTTCAAGGCGCCTGTTCTTATTTTCCTACTGACATACTATCCGCCTTTTTCATACAAGATACATTTTACTTTTTCCAACAATAGCTCATCACAAAACTTCCGGTTTACACTTTTTCGGCTGTTCACACTTTCTTTAAATCTTTGAATACAACGATACGGCAATTTCTGAAGAACTCCTTCCTGAGTCCATTCTAACATTTTTTTGCTTTCCGAATGCCCGTATATGTAAAATTTGATAATTCTGCCCAATAAACAGAAATATGTAAGAAATTGTTAATCTCATCTTTCTTGTCAGATATTCCTATTATTTCTATAATGAAAGTAAATACAAAATTGGAAATTCGCCTGTTTTCCGGAAAGGAGATGACATGATGAAACAAAAGAAGCGAGTCTGGATGTCCTTTAATTTATGGGAAGCAAATGTATTTGAACAGTACCTGGAAGAAATGGCAGCGCAGGGCTGGTTTCTGGAGAGCGTTGGCGGTTCTGTCATGAAGTTTCATAGAGCAGAACCTGCAAAGAGAAGATATGCAGCCCTTCTGATTCCGGGAAGTTCTTCCCTCACAGGCGCGGACAGCTGGAAAGCAGAGCAGTTCCGTAAGCAGTGCCAGGAAGCCGGCTGGAATTTTGAATGCAGCGGTACTTTCTGGCAGATTTTTTATACGACGGATGATGCAGTGGAGCGTACAGGGGACATGACCGAAGAAAAGCAGTTCCTGATCCAGAAATCGCTTTCCTGGACCTGGTCTGTGAAGCTTTGTTACCCTGTTCTGATCGTATTAGAGGCATGGGCGGTATACCGATACTTGCAAAATCCAGGGAAACTGTTTTCCGATTCCATGCTGCTTCTTCTTAATCTTCTTATGGTTGGGATCTTTGTGTCCTGGATCGTTTCATATGTACGGATTTTCTGGTGGGTTTATAAGACTACCTCTGCTTTCAAAAAAGGGGAACCACTTCCGAAAATGGATCTTAGGCGAAAGGTAAACTTTAAAAAGCGCATTATTCTATTTGACGGCATCCTGATACTGGGGGGCCTGGCATTTTCTTCTTCCATGAGTGCCTTTGTCGGATTTATGATCTCTTCCGTACTCATTGTAGCGATTTCATTTTTTATGAGAAACTGGATCCGAAATAATGGAAGTGGTGATAACCGCGATGACTGGATTGGATACCTGGTTGGCGTCGCTGTGGTCTGCATGATCACCATTCCCCTGTGTAACGCGGCCACGTCACATTTTCTGGGAGAGGAAGAACCGGACGCTGATAAAAAGCAGACCATATTTGCAAGCTGCCAGAATGATGAATTTAAAATAAATGGTTCTGGAACGCCGGTAGGCGTTACCATATACAAAAGTCCCATTCCATGGATCATTCGCAAAACCAGCGAGTGTTATCCAAAAGACATGTCCGATTTGTGGGACCAGACAGAGCAGAAACTTCCGGCCGAAATGGAAAGTCTTTCAAATGGTATGGAAGTGGCCTGGTACCGCTATATGTTCCGGAAAGATGAAACTAATCCGGATCCAGAAAGCAATGCTTCCGTGAATAAGGAGGAACCTGCTCTGGATGAGGTAATTTTAAAAGATAAATCACACCTGATCATTCTGGATTTCGGTGGTGGAACAGATCTGGCCGGCCTGAAGGAAGCAGTGGCTGCTTTCGAAGAGGATGATAAACCATATATGGGGGCACCGAAAATAGTTCTTGATGGACATAACTATTTTGCAACGGAATTATGTATTGTGAACGAGGTGCCTGAAAGGTATTTATATGCCGGCGAATTAACTGACCAGGAGAAGAAATATGCTTTCATTGATGGAAGCAAGTACTATACACCAAATAGTGATGGAGTGCCTGAAGACTTTTATATTTATCAGGAGTGTGGGACTCCAGTACGCGAACACGAAGTGGATAATACTAAACGTCAGTGGGCGTATGTCAAATGGAGACTGGAAGATTAACAATATTGAGAGGTATCTATATGGAAAATAAGAGATTTGAAATTACTGAAACCGCTGGAAGTGTAAAGGGTTTTTATGTGGTAGTAGATAAAGAAACCGGTGTCAATTATGTTGTTGCAAAGTTTGGCACTGGTGTTGGCATTTGCCCTTTAATTGATAAAAATGGAAAACCCATTGTTACAGAGTAATTGCCTATAGAAAAGAGGTTTCCCACGCAACATGAACATCGGTTGCCTTCGAAATGAGTGATCAGCAAGCCGATGTCTCCTTTGATAGATATTGCCGTTTTGAACTGGAATCAACTGTATTCCTTTATTGTGAACGATTCCAATTGTATTTCTGTAAAGATTACGGATGAAACCAGGTACTCATGAAGAAATTATTATAGAAGAAGATGCTTATCCGTATGTATTCTATTTGGCATCTATTCCTTCGGAGTACATTTTTATTGATGCCGAAGGAAATGCACTTAATGACAACTACTGGCTTATAGGACTGTGAAATCGGGATTTGGAGGTAAAAAGCATGATGAAGCTCGATAATTTTATTAATATGATGACAGGACACTTTAATAACAAAGAGCAGTTTGATAATATGCAGAGAGAAGGGAAAACATATCCTTATGCAGAACACATTAATACAATCTGTAATGAGAAAATTATGAACCTTCCTAAAGATTTTAATGGTAAATTTGTTGTTGAAGAAAGCTACTATGAGACAAATGGTAAACGCCATGCTTCCCCACATCTTTTCCTTATTACAGAGAAAGAAGATGGAATTGTGTTATATTCTTATGAAATACCAGAAGGAGAAGATAAAAGTACGTTTTCATATGATTCTATGAAAAATGCTGACTACACTGAATTGAAAAAATCTGAAAAATTCACTCCGGCGCTCTATCATGAAAAAGATGGAATCTGGGAAGGAGGCAGTACAAGCCAGTTTTCACCGGTAATGACATTTAAACTTTGGGAAAAGTTTTCTGATAGTTGTCTGGAGGTATCTGAAAGCATGGAAGTTAATGGAAAGAAAACTTTTGGATATGATGAACCAATTATCTATAAGCGAGTATAATCCACGGCTGGAATATTGCGATAAATTCCAAATTTGCAGAATCAAGAAAATCTGAATTATGAAAGAAGAGTTTGCTTATGGGACAGATAGCAAATCAAATGGCATTAGAATTATTTTTTAAGATTAAAGAGCGAATAAAAGAAAAAAAGAAGCAAAAACAAGCCAATAAAAACAATGGTTCAAAGAAATAGACAACTTACAGTTTGCCGATGCCAAAAAGTAAAAACAGTATATCGCGGAGGCGATGGCATGAATAAACTATACGATTTATTAAAATATATTATCTATGCGAGTTTCTATGTGATTGTGATTAAAACGGGTATGGATTTCTATGAGTATAAGCGCTTTCCGAAACTATACGAATCGTATTCTTCACCGTGGTATACAGAAACATTACTGTATATCGCTGCTTCACTTTTCGTGATTGTCGTATGTTTTGTGCTCAGAGTGATCCTTGGACGAAAGATGAAGAAGAGGTGAGCTATATGTTTATGATGTTTGAGTTTATGTTTCCGATTATCTTCGTAATGGTTTTCGGCATGATCATCTTCCAGTTTGCGACAGGAATCGGAACATGGCATAAAAACAATCAGTCACCGCGTTTGTCGGTGAATGCAACCATCGTCGCAAAGCGTGAAAGTATCACACATCATAGCCATGCAAATGCGGGTGACCTGTCTGGAACGCATGGCTACCATTCGACTTCAAGTACCAGCTACTATGTCACGTTTCAGGTAGCGAGCGGTGACCGGATGGAACTGCCGGTTACTGGCAGTGAATATGGAATGCTGGCGGAAGGCGACATTGGGAAACTTACGTTTCAGGGAACGAGATATCTGTCATTTGAGCGCGTGTGATTCTGGAGTTGATAGTGTGAAAGAACCTAGGATTTACAAAGAGGGGGCACTATGAAAAAGAAACAATGCATCTTTTTTGCTCTTATATTGATAATCGTAGTTGGTGCAGTAGTAATTATCTTAAACATACCAGATAATCAGCAAACATCATTTGTTGTCGATGGAAATAATTGGTCGGGCGAAGTTGTCAATGGAGGTTCTTTGCTGTTGGAGCTGAATAATGATGATAATCGTAAAGAATGGTCAATCACATTGAAACCAGAAATCTTTGTAAGCGATTATCACAACATTGCGGGAACTATTTCAGAGTTTCATATAATTGCCTTGAATGACGGAAAGGGTGAAATGGTATTTCAGTGCACAAATGATGATGGCCGCACTGACAAGTATATACTTGAGCTTTCCATTTCACGTCATCAAAAAAAATATCTCCAAATTGATTCCATTTCCTTCAAAAAGAGCGAATGACAATTCAAATTTCAGAGGTGGTTTTATGTGGTTCTGGTGGTTTATTTTGGTTTGTGACTTATTAGTTCCTTTTACAATGCTGATTGCCGGAAGAATGATGTGGAAGCATTGCCCGAAACACATTAATGGTGTGGTCGGATACCGGACACGGCGTTCCATGAAAAATATAGAAACATGGAAATTCGCACATGATTATTGCGGCCAGCTATGGTGGAAGATTGGATTATGGATGATTATTCCTTCCGTACTGGTGCATGTTCCATTCTATCACAGTGACGAAGATGCGATTGGAAATGTCAGCCTAATTCTGGTAATCATTCAATGCATTGTTTTGGTTCTATCTATTTTACCAACGGAACACGCATTAAAGAAGAAATTTTATGATGACGGAACGCGCAGATAGAATATGACGCAGGCAGAAATTCACCTGGCGGGAATATAATTATAATTACCAAAGTGGTGGAAATCCTAAATTTCAAATGTCAGGAGGAAATATTTGATGAACTATATTATTATCGTTACAGATTGTGACTGCATCGTTTCATTCTATTCATTTCATGGAACAGAAAAAGATATGCTTAGTGTGCTGAAGAAAAAAGCAGAGGAACGCCGACAGGCTCTTGCGGAACGTCCGGAATATGTAACTGATATTGAATATGATGAACTTACTTCTTCCTGGCACATAAATATTCTTAGTGATAATCTTGAAGTGACGGAAAGTATCACTGCAAAACCAGTAGACTTAATCGAATGTCTTAATGCATAGTAGAATGGGTGATAAATTAAAAAGAGGGGGAAGATCCAGATATCGTGCTGATTGTACCACACAGGAAGTCGTTTTAAATCTGGAATGGCCCCTCTTCATCGCCAACTATTCGTTAAACCAGTGTTTAGCGAATAGTTAAATGGCGCTATCCTATCGTGATCTTGGGGACCATACACTTCCTAACACAGCAAAAATCCGTCAAAAAAATTTCAGATCCTCCTGATTCGTCTAGGCTTCACAGTTATTCACAACTTTTCGATTTTCTGCAGTTTGCTTTACGCATCCATTTCTTCCTGATCTAATCCTATGTCGGTCAACGATACGCCTGGGTTTTCCTTTTTCATGCTGTAAAATGTATCTTCACCGATGATCACATGATCTATTAAGCGGATCCCCAATATTTCCCCAGCCCATGCAATCTGACGTGTTAATGCAAAATCTCCCTCAGACGGCTTAGGTACTCCGCTTGGATGATTATGCGCAACCGCAATAGCCACCGCATTGGCCACAATCGCACCTTTGAATACGTTCTTAATCTCTACATTGCATGCATAGCTTCCCCCGATCGCTATAATTTCCACACCAATTGGATGCAGCTTCATATTAAGATACAGAACCACGAACTGTTCCCGGTCCATTCCATCAAAAATCGGCCTTATTACTTCCACAATTTCTTCCGGAGCTGCAATGCCGATTGCCCTGCGCTCTTTAATTAAATCACGATCTTTTTCTAGCCGAACCCTATATAGACTGATCCTCTGCGTATCTTTCTTTACCTTTTTCCCCTTCATCACTTCTTCTCCCCTATTATGTTTTTACAAGCACTATTCTTTCCAACTGCAACTATTTTCGCATTTCATAGCTCACGCCTTATCATTCTCATAAGTAATAGCCTATTATCTGTAGGAAAATATTCTTCCAACAATGATGATCAGGAATATGAATGGAACTGTCTGTATTCATGCGTATACTTTCACTTATAATTCTATTATAGGCAGATTATATGTTTTTTCCAATCTGTTTCTCAGTTTATGGCCGTTTTTGTGCATCCGCATAGTATTTTCCATATAATGTTTACGTTTACAATGTAAACGTAAACATTATCAAACTCTTAATTCATTTGAGTGTGTATCTGGCCACATTGGTCCGAATATATGTTCCACTTTCGTTGATTTCAATTCTTTCTCATAGTATAATAAATCTATACTAGGACTGTATCATCACCCGATTTGAGGAGGATTTCATGCAAATATCCGAAGAAATATTCCAGAATATTTTAGAGCAGCCGGATCCAGTAGATTTATCACGGCTTACTCCCTATTGCTCCGACTTTACACTGGATGCATTTTCTCAATACCGTAAACATTTCAAAAATACGAGAACAGCGAATGAATATGCCTATATGTTTGCTGATTTTTTCAACTTACTGAAAAAGGACATTCAGCAGATATCTGCAGAGGATGTGCATTATTACTTTTCTTCTGTGCGCGATAAATATTCCACTCATTCCTTATGCACACGGATCCGTGCATTGCGAGCATTTGCACGGTATTTAGATGCAGAAGCCTGCAACGACACGGATGATGTCGATATGGTAGTACCAGATCTTCAACGTGAGGAGCCTGCAGAAATTTCAGATACTGGAAGATTTTCCGGACTCTTTCCAGAGTTTTCTTTCGAATGTGAACAGCCACTTGTTGTTGGGATAACCATGCGGGATATCGACCGCGTATTATCTACACTTATGGATGAACAGAATGTAACCTTGTTTGCAATTATTTCACTGGTTCTTCGCACGGGCTTAACAACGGAAGAAATTTGTGGCTTAAAAATCCAGCAGCTGGTTACCAATGGCCAGACTGATCAGTGTGGGATTATGATTTTGGGAATCAGGAACCGTTTTATCAAGGTTCCATCTGACCTCTTCTCACTGCTACTACTGCTTTCCGAGCAAACATACAATGAAACAGGTAATCTTTTTCTAACCAGACTCAAGCAATGCCCATTTACTCAGCGCAACTTGTTATTGGAAATCAAAAGGGCCTGCCTGCGGGCCGGAGTTCGTCCTTTCACGCTGCAGCAGCTCCGTAATTTTTCCATTCTTTTAATGCTGCGCAGCCACGCCCCTGAAGAGGTGGTATCAGACTATGTTTCAACAGACTCCAGATGGATGACCAGATACAAAGAGGCTGCGCCGAGCCTAAACGCTGCCCCTTGTGATTATGTAGCCTTATCCTTGCGATATAATAGCTAGGAGGAAATGAAGTGTGAACCGACTGCCCTTTTTCAAAAGAAAACAAAAATCAAATTCATTTGAGCAGCTCTTAACTGCAACTGCTGTAAAGTCGACTGCCATTAATATAGATTTTATCCGGTCTCACATTGAGCGCGGCCTGCGGCAGTGGCTTTTCGCCCAATTAAAACAGGATATTGATCTGCTGCCGGATGCTGCCTTGACAGAAAAGTTTTTCTACGAATCACAGGATTATATCATTAGGGGATTATATGGTTTCCCCGCTATTCGTTCAATCCAGGAAATTGAATTGACAGATGCTTCATTTAAAGATTATGATAACTCCTGTTTGCACTCCATTACTAGCATCCAATTTGTATTTCAATATACTGTAAAAGCATCCCGTACTTATACCCTACGCTGCACGGCTGTAAATAGCACAAGGTTTGGTTGGCAGATCAACCAGGTCACCCAGATTTAGGATAATAAGCGAGAATCCTCGGTTATTCAATTGCCGAGATGAAAGCGTCTGAAACGCAACACTATCTATACTATCGACTCCTAAGTTGCCAACATGTACAACTAATTTATTGTAATATGGATTTACAGTTATTGGAATCAAATTAGGAACTCTTGTTGTAGATGTATTATCTTCTGTATAAGTAATCTCTGGCAAGAAGCGTGAATCTACTGGTTTCTCATTTGCGGCAAAAGCTGTGATGTTGGAAGATACTATCATTACAGCGACCAAAAAGAAACTTACAAAATGACTAATGAATTTCTTCATACTTTTCCTCCTTTTCATATTAACTCAAAGCTACGGTATTATATTCCGCAGATAGTGAAGCATTCTTCTGTTTCAAAACATACTTGAACCCAGTTGTCAATTTCAGCAATAATTTTAAAACTACATGGAAAATCTTTTTTCGTTACTTGCTTCACATTATTCCACTCGCTTGGAATTACTGTTGTGACTCCAAAATAAGAGAAATGATTTAAACAAGTATTAAAAATTTTTTCCAGTTCCATCTGCTGAAATAAATCTTCTGGAATATAGAGAGAATCCTCCAACCAATGTGTTCCAGAAAAAGTCCCTTTCATAAACTCGAATACATCATGCTCTGTAAGTTTATTCTTTGTAAGTACATTCAATGGAATCCCTTTCTTTCTGAACTATCCTTTTGTATAAATTACACAACAAATAACTATAAAAAGCAATTTATTTCTACTTATTTTTAGAGTATTTAGTGGTAAGATTTTTATTATTCGCTTACTTTACGGAATAGTGCGGCTGCTGCCTATCAAATTCTTGTGTGTTACTTTACCGCACATGAGCATTCCCAGCCGGATTGTAACTTGAGATGGGACTCCCATCTGGAATGTTATTTCTTCGGCTACCACCTCTACATGTATGTGGCCTCCGATTCCCATAGTGACCTTCCCGTATTCCCTCTTTTAGAGCGTGCTTCCCGGCATGATATGCTTTCTTTTCTGCATTCTTTTTTCTCCATGAAAGCATACCTTCTGGAGTTCCGTATTGAAAAACTCCTTCTGGATTCCGCCCATGACGCTTATGCTGTCTATGAATACTGCAGACAGAAAAATATCACTCCCTTTATCGACCTTAATCCCGGACATACCGGACATTTCACTTATAAGGACGATTTCACCATTGATGAGGACGGCGTCCCGATCTGTAAGATGGGCTTACGTATGCATAAAGACGGATATGAGGCTTCTAAGCACCGGGCGAAATACCGTTGTCCAAAATCAAATCGGACACGTGGCTGCTTCTGTGAGCATCCCTGTTCACCTGCAAAATACGGAAGAACCGTACACATTTTTACAGCAGATAATCCAAGATTATTTAACATACCGCCAAGAGACAGTAAAGCATGGAAAAAGGAATATGATGGAAGTACTTCCGTAGAACGCTCCAACAAGCGTGAGAAAGAGGACTATAAATTAGAAGACGGCAGACACCGCTCTACAAGGATGTGGTACTGCCGCCTCTATGGCATCATGATTCTACAACATCTTGATGCCTGGGAAATGCCATCTATCGAGGCATTTCAAGAATCATTATTAGGATTGACCGCCTAATAATGATATATTAAGCGATTCCATAAGATTTTTCAAGGCATAGTACCAGCTATGTCCAATGTTTATGTCCATTTTTCTCAAATTTCTTTTTCTACACGATATTCAGTTGTCAATTTTCAGTTAGAACCTCATTCGTTGAGTTTCCGAAAAGTTATATTTCATCGCTTATTTAACACTGCCCTATCAATTATTTCACCAATTTATAAATTACTTTTATCAGTAATTCCACATCAACAGGCTTAGCAACATGTTCATCCATCCCTGCTTCTTTTGCTCTTATTCTGTCCTCCGTGAACGCATTTGCTGTCATTGCAATGATCGGTATTGTCTTTGCATCCTCTCTGTCCAGAGACCTGATCATCTTTGCAGCTTCATAACCATCCATGATCGGCATCATAATGTCCATAAGAATGACGTCAAATTCACCAGGTTCACTATTTCTGAACAGTTCAACAGCTTCCTGTCCATTCCATGCTTTTGACACGTCAGCGCCTTCATTCTGAAGCATAAATTCTGCGATTTCCATATTCAGCTCATTATCTTCCGCCAGAAGAATATGCAGTCCCTTTATAGATTTTTCGGATACCTCCTTCTGTTCTTCACGTTTATCTGCATCCGGATCTATTTTAAATGGAACCCGGATCACAAATGTCGTCCCTACGCCTTTTTCACTTTCGAAAGTAATAGTGCCACCCATTTTCTCGACCAGTTTCTTTGTAATCGGCATTCCCAGACCTGTTCCTGCAAATTTTGTGCGGCTTCCGGTATGCTCCTGTGCAAATGGTTCAAAAATATGCTTCTGAAACTCATCTGTCATTCCGATTCCGGTATCCCGGCAGACAAATTCCATTATCGTCATTTCCGGCTGTTCGGATGGAATTTCCCTGCAGCTGATATAAATCTGCCCGTTTTCTCTGTTATATTTCACTGCATTCGACAGGATATTCATCATCACACGTTTCACATACCTCGGGCTTCCAATAAGATCACGGTGTTTGATTTCTTTTTTCTCCCATACAATCCGGATATTCTGTTCTGCAGCAATCTGTTCAATCACAACAAGCACTTCTTCAAAAATTTTGCTCAGATTAAATGGACTCTCTTCCAGAACAACTTCACCAGACTCCAGCTTACTCATATCCAGAACATCATTTACCAGTTCCAGCAACAGATTGGAAGCCTCTTTCACCTTTGTCCTGTATTCCGTCTGCTTCTCCATATCATCTGCATAATGTTCTGCCATATTGACCATGCCGCAGATCCCATTGATTGGTGTCCGGATATCATGGCTCATACGCTGAAGAAACTCTGTTTTTGCCTCATTGGCAGCTTCTGCCTTTTTTGCTGCTGTCAGAAGTTCCGCTTTATATTTTTCATCTTTTTCAAATTCTTGTCTCCGGTGCGCCAGATTGGTTCTGTATGTCCAGAACCAGAATACACTGAACACCAGAAAATAAAGTAAAATAACGCTTACCACACTTAATGGAAGATTATGAAACACTTCCGTATCCGGAAGATACGCATAGATATAATAATCATGCTGCTTCAGCATGATTCCATAACATCCAATTCCTTTCTTCCTCAAATGATAGATGTGCTGACTGTCTGTATGCTTTTTCATTGCCTGAACAACTTCGTTGTCGGCTGTATTTTGTCCCAACAGACTCTCATCATTGCTGGCAACAACGATCCCATTGTCTGCAACAATAATCGTTCCATCTTTCTGAACACTATAACCGTTTAAAAGCCCCTGTATCGTCAGTGTGTAGTTTCTGACAAATTCCGGAGATGTATAATAATAAACAGCAACGATACCCGGTACATCTTTTCTGGCACAGGCTGCAATGTCGATACGCGACCCGTCTTCTCTAATAAAACGTTCCGAATAAGATCTTTCTTCATATCCGGCAAAATCCATGATAATTTCTTTTTGCAGATACTCCGTAATCTCATTGGCAAGAGATTCATCCGTGCTGTATTCACAATCCGTCTTTCCTTCTTTATCCAGTACAATGATACCATCCACCCAGAGAGTCTGCAGGTTTCCTTTCAGAAATTCCCGGCTCAGCTGACCGCCGTTTTCTGTTTCCATGTTAATATTGGTACTCATCTGTCTGGCACTTTCAATCGCACGGAGAAGGCTCTTGGATTCCGAAGATTCATTAAAATGGGTGTAGGTGGAGCACTGCACTTTCACATAGTTTACAATCTCCACCATTCTTTTCTCTGCTTCCGCTTTTTCTGCGTGGAAGAAATAAAACAGAGAGGCTACAGCCACACAGACTCCAATCAGACCGCCGAACAGCTGGATTCGTTTTTCTTTTTTCTTTCTCTTAATATCCACGATCATCCACCTCCAGATACTTCTGGGGATCATCCAGATATTTTTCAATGATTTTCAGGGATGTGCCATCCTGACGCATTTCTTCCAGTGTCTGGCTCATCTGCTCACAGATTCCTCTGTCATCATCTTTTGCAAAAGCGACACCTATTCCGGTGATCATCAGAGGCTCTTCCAGAATACGGAAGCTTGCATCATAATCCTTCATATACTGAACAATAGATTCCTCGTGTGCTGCAACTGCATCTACATATCCTTTTCCCAGAAATGTATAGATCAGCTCCCTGTGTCCCAGGCTGATCAGATTGCCCAGTTTTGGGATTCTTTCATCCGTCCGATTCAGAAAGATACCTTCCGGTTTGGTTGTTGACTGAACAGCCAGGTTCTTTCCCTCCAGGTCACTCAGTTTATAGATATTACTATTCTCATTTACAGCAACCACCTGACGGCTTGCTATATATGGTCCCGCCCAGCGATAATCATCAAGACGCCCTTCCATGGAAAAGCAGCCCATGATACAGTCAATCTCTCCACTCTCCACCAGTTCTTTTTTCTTCTCCCAATTGATCTGGACAACGTCCACCTGATATCCCATTCTTTTGAAAGCTTCTGTAGCCAGTTCTACATCGATTCCCGTCGGTACACCATCCTCATTCAGATAATTGTATGGTGGATAGTTGTCACTGCCGAGGGTAATAACAGGCTTTTCGGTTTCTTCTTTCGTGTTATCTGTGTTTTTACACCCTGCCAAGGTGACTGCTAAAATTCCCGCAAGCAGAATGCCTGCAATCACTCTTTTTCCTTTCATTTTCTGTCTATCCCTAACTATCCTTTTTGATTCTTCTATATCCGGTTACTTTCCATTCGTCACTGTACAGTGACCTGCGGTTCGGTACCCCCCCCACCAGATTTTATGCTTCTGATCGTCTTTTCCAGCACCTTCATCTCAACCGGTTTTGAAACATGTGCATTCATGCCAGCCGCAAGGGAATGCTGAATATCTTCTGAAAATGCATTCGCAGTCATGGCAATGATCGGAATCGTCTTTGCCAGTTCATGGGAGCTTCTGCGGATTGCCTTCGTTGCCTCATAACCATTCATAACAGGCATCTGCACATCCATCAGGATCATGTCATAATCACCTGGAGCAGACTGCTCAAATGCTTTCAAAATCTCTTCGCCATTTTCACAGATGGTACATTCCGCACCTTCAATCTTTAACAGTTCCGTCAGGATCTCTGCGTTCAACTCATTATCCTCTGCACACAGGAATTTCATTCCCTGAAGGATATTCCCATCCTGCTCATCTGTTTCTTCTTGTGCCGCCAGAGCAACCGTTCTATCCTCTGCAATTTTCAGATCCATGAGAACCTCAAAACAGCTTCCCTGTCCCAGTTCACTGTCCACATCGATGGTACCTCCCATTGCCTCAACCAGGTTCTTAGTAATCGCCATTCCAAGTCCGGTTCCCTGTACCTTATTAGTCACAGAACTTTCAGCGCGAGTAAACGGATCAAAGATTGTCTCTTTGAAATCTGCCGACATTCCCATACCATTATCACTAACTAAGAAACGGTACTTTGCATAGACAGATGACTTTGTCTCACATTCTTCTACAAAGAACTGAATTTCCCCACCTTCCTGGGTATACTTCACTGCATTGGAAAGCAGGTTGCTGAAAATCTGCATCAGGTGAACCTGATCCCCATTCACCCACTCATGCTGAATATTTTCTTTTATGATTGTAAGGGTCTGCTGCTTTTCATATATTTGAGTATGAAATATAGTGTCAAGTTCCTGCATAAGATCCAGAATAGAAAAGTCAGAATACTTGAAGACTGTTTTTCCTGCTTCAATCTTACTCATATCCAAAACATCATTAATGATTCCTAACAGATGCTGTGATGAAATATCTATTTTATCTGCATACTCTATTACTTTATCTTTATTCCCTGCATCATATCTGATTAATGATGTCATACCAATAATTGCATTCATTGGTGTACGAATATCATGTGACATATTGGACAGGAAATCTGTTTTCGCCTTATTTGCATTTTCAGCGGTCTGCAAGGCTTCCGTTGTAATGTCCTTTGCTTTTTTCAGTTTTTTATTGGACTCCTCCATTTCCTTCATTGCCTGCGTCTGAACCTCATTATTTCTTTTTTCATATTCAGCTTTTTGCTCAGCAAGACTGCGTCTAGAAATACTGTAGAATAATCCGGCAAAAAGCAAAAGTATAAAACCTGCCATGAGTATTGTTTCAAACACTATTGTTTTCTGATAATCTTTCAGTACATTATCTACAACACTCTTTCCTACAATACAGATCAGCATGGTGTTATTATTTTCTATCGGACAGTATCCCAGATAGTAAGGTTTGTCACTTCCCAGAAGTTCTACCCCCTGTTCTCTGCCATCCAGCTTTTTTTGAAGAGAATCAGCCTCTTCCTCAGTGATAGCCTGATCTCCTTTTAAATGCTTTAACAAAAAATAGTTCCTAAAAAATTTATCTTCTTTCTGATTTGTATAAGTAATATTTCCGTCGTTATCCAGCATAAACAGATACGCATTCCCGTTATAGCTTTTCACACTTAACATGGAATCTAATTTTGAATGATCATACAAGGTTCCAATTGCCGTATAAGTTTCCCCATTAATCGTATATCCCTGACATGGAATTGCAACCAGATAACCATCTTTTTCCTTCTGGTTATAATCAAGAGAAACCAATTTTCCAATATTATATCCGTTCCTCAAATCCAACAAGCATTTACTTGGCATGTCAACCCGAAGTTTTGTTCCATCAGTGGTTATTGCCTTTCCATTTTCCTGGAGAAATATAAGTGTACTTTCAGATTCTTTCTGCCATGCCTCAAAGAACTTCTTGTTTCTATCCAGTTCAATAGATCTCACTTCCTCTTGAATAAGAGAATCCTCAAGCAAATGCAGCTGGCTGTAGTATCCATTCACCTGCAGATCATAGGTCTGCTGTATCTGTTCAACAACAGCTCCCATATTGCTTTTCCCGTTTTCCGCGATATAGCTGTTCATCCTGTTCAAAAGGAGCTTTACAAAAATTAAGCTTAAAAAGATAAGAATTAAAAAGAACAATGGCACTATAATCTTTTTTCTTTTTGTTATTACTTGTTCTATTCCCACTTTTATTTTTCAACCTCTATATAATCTTCCGGTGCTGACGGCTGCTGTCCGTTTGCCATTGCTACGGTCCATGCACTTGATAATGTTGTGTTCCCAAGCTGCCTGATCTCACACTCCGGATTTATTTTTTTCAAAACAGACATTGTGGTTTCTGTAAGAAGAATAGAGTACTCCTTGTCTTTGTCTATTTTTTTCTTATTTACTTCTATGTCCTTTAATGAGAATCCGTTTTCCTCCTGCCTGACGATTATTTTCATACCGGATGCAATTGGCAATTCGTATTTATTGGTTATGTGAAATTTCTCATCGGACTCAGCAAGATATTTCTCCGCAAGTTCATAAATTTCTTTGCCATTGATTTTTGCCAGGTATAAAAATGTATCTGAACTCTTTGCCGTCAGCAAAGCAACTCGGCTGCCGGTGCACTCCCCTTTGTAAATGGAAGAAGTAAAATAATAATATGGCACCAGAGCCAGCTGCGCATCATTTTCTTCTCTGATCGTAGTTAAAATAGAAGATGCCGCATCGCGACCGTTTTTATCATTTAGCGAAATGGCATATTCGTTTTCAAAATTAACTGTGGTTTCTTCTTTTGAATCCTTGCTGTTCATTGTGCTGCGAAAAGCATCATAAGCCTGTGTTTCATCCATTTCCCCTGACAATAATCCGTGAACAGCCTTAAGGCTGGCATCAAATGATTTTTGAGCAGAATATCGGATATAAACAGAATTATTATTAATTTCATCTTCAAGGCCAGGTACATCTTCCATCATGTTTGGAACATCTACATTTAATGAAATTACACCCTTTCCATCTGCGATCAGCGTTTGTCCTTCTTTTGAAATCATACACTCCAGGACATCGAATGCCAGATCCAGTTTTTCCTGATCTTTTTCCAGGTCTTTGTTGAATGCAATATTCAGAGAAGGGGTCATATTTATAAAAGCTTCATCCGAAATCTGTGAAAAAAACGGTATACGAGTTAATTCTGCATCCATCTGTTCCTGGAGTTCCTGCATAAGTGCCGGATATCCATGAAACATTGCTGCTTTTCCCTCAAAAAACATATGAGTTGCAGTATTAATATCGACACTGATATCATCACCTGTAAAATGTGAGTCCTTCAAAAATGTATTGGTTTCTGAAAAAATACGTTTCCATAACGCATCATCAAATGCGATATCCCCTGATGCACTTTCAGCTGAGCTTCTCCATTCGATTCCATCCAGACTCATGAATTCACCAATTGCACCTGTCTGAATCACCTCATGAGCGGACCAGTCTTCTGCAAGATCCAGGGAATACGGTTTTATACCATTATCATAAAATTGCTGGCATGCCTGTGCATATTCCTTATAGTTTTTCGGTATCTTGATTCCATACTGTTCAAACAATGTCTTGTTGGCAATAATCGTCTGCGGTATACCGCAGATAGGAAGCCACTGAATCTCATTTTTTGAATTTTTATAATATTGCAATGCATAGGAGTAATACCTGGAAACCACATCATAAGAAGCAAAATCCATTAGATATGGCTCCAGATCCTGTGCATCTTTTCCAGAAAATCGACGTACGGTTATGATATCCGGCAGTTCACCATGCTCCTCAAAATAGCTATATAAATCGGTAACATTGTTACCGGTAATAAACTCAATATCCTGATCTGGAAACTGCTCATGGATATAGGGTACAATATTTTTCATTAAACGATTTTCCCACAGATACACGGTAAGGTGATCGTCATTTTTAGATACTGCTTTTTTAGATTGTCCACAGCCAGACAAAACAGTAGCTGCTACAAGCACCCCTGACAATAAAACTATCAGATAATATTTTGCCTTTTTCATACTCTTATTTTCCTCATTCTTTCCTGATAAAAACCATAATTCAATAATCCCATCTCAGACTTTCATCTTATTTGCCGATTATTCTATTATAACTTGTAAAGCGGATGTTCGCAATCCGCTTCGCTACTTGCTCATGCAAAAATATTAATGCTATTATACCTCTCTCTACTTTTTCAGAAGCTTTTCACATGCACCTGTGAAGCAATTACAGCCAGTTTTCCAGAACATCATTCAGCTTATTCATATCCAGCGGTTTCGCGATATGTCCATTCATGCCAGTATTTTGGGCCAGTTGTACATCTTCTGCAAAAGCATTGGCAGTCATGGCAACAATAGGCATTTTTCCCTTTTCACCCGGAAGGCCCCTGATTGCTGCAGTTGCCTCATAACCATTCATGACAGGCATTTGGATATCCATAAAAATAAGATCATACGAACCCTTCGGAGAAGCTTCCACTTTTTCAACTGCGATTTTCCCATTTTCTGCTGTTTCCACTTCTGCCCCTGTCATCTGCAAAATTTCAACACCAATTTCTCTGTTCAACTCATTATCCTCAACCAGCAGAATCCTTTTTCCTGTATAATCTGACGGTTCAACCTTAAAGGTATCAAAAGTATTCGCTTCCAGATTCACATAATACTCGCACAGATCTGCTTTCGTAAAAGCCCGGTGGAAAGCAGCAGATTTGTGTGCCTGCATGATTTCTTTTTCTCCCCATCAATGTTAATAAAAATCCCGGCAATCCTGCTGGCAGAACCATCCAGACGGCGTATTACTTCTGCCGATGCCCGAAACCACTGGTATTGATCACCCTTCATTCTCATACGATACTCTACCTGGTATTTTATCTGGTTCGTCTTATCCTTAATTGCCGCCTGAAGCTGCACCATTACTCTTTCTTTATCCTGTGGATGCAGAAGATCTGACCAGGATTCCAGTTTATTCGGAAAGTCCAGAGTGTCATGATAGCCAAGCATTTTTCGGAATTCATGACTCCAGTTTGCATTCACAATCTCACTGTTTTCGTCACAGTCAAAATACCAGAAGCCGGAATAGATAGCCTCATTGAGCAGTGTCAAATTTACATGATCCCAGTTGACCTGTACGGACATAACCCAGATCTGTCTGTCTGCCCGCCTCATCTGTCGCATCCTCTTTACAAAGCCGTACATTATTCACTGTACCGTCTGCTGCAAGGATCTGTGCTTCCCCTGTTCCGTGAAGCTGCAAAAAACGGTCTCGCTCCAGTATATCTTCCTCGTCATAAAAGAAGTTTCTCAATGAGCCTTTTGTCTGTTCCATGAAAGTATCGAATGTATATCCTGTACTATGCAACAGCAGATTATTCACAGACAAAATAGACAGGTTTTGGTCATAAGATCCTGTCATTATACCTACCCCGCCATTATTTTCCAGTGTTTTCTGTACGGCCTGTGACATGTCCTGTGTCTGCCCCGTTACAGTCTCACCTAAGGAATATATTTTGTCTTCATAATTTTTCATTTTATAAAAGTCCTCTCTCCGTCTTATGCTTTCTTCATCCTGCTTTTATCTGTATACAGAAAACCTGTCCCTGCTAGTTTTGTTACCCATTTTTGCATACAAAAAGGACACTTGCAAAAATCTGCCAGTGTCCTACTACATTTTTTTAAATCACACATCTATATAGTATAAAAGGTATCGGAATCTCTTCTGTTCAAACATCTTTTCCATATATTATGATGATATGGAAACAGTGGCAACCGGCTGACATGGTCAAGCTTTCTGACTTTAGTCCCTTCTGGCTTTGCGACCCTGCCTATCAACAGGTTTGCCTTTAAAATAATCTCTTAATCTTTCACTTTAAAGAATATAAGAAACGATTCCTCATGATCAAAATCAAAAAATAGAGCATATAGATTTCTCTATACGTTCTATCATTTTTAACACTCAATTATTGATGAATTAACATATCGTAAACAGTTTTCGATACAAATCTAAAATACTGGGAAATCATCAAAACAATTGCTATAAAACAGAGTGTTTTCCATAACAGGATATGCCACATCCACCCCCCCACTGCTTTGTGTTTTTCTATTTTACAGTGTCAAAATACCCGATAATTCCTATGCATACGTCTTTCTTCATTGGCGACCACAGCGTATGCAATTTCATTTTATACATCTGACTATTATTTTCCACTGTCGCTTTTATCTGCACAGAGATTTCTTTATTTTGTACAGATGTCTGGTGTAACAAAACCCGAATATATTGAGCATCTTCTTCATTTACTCCGAATTCTTTGAACAGATCAATTTTCGGATTATTTCTCTGACATAATATCTGCTGATTTCCGTTTAATATAGTAAGCTGACCTGAAACCGCATTGTAATCAATCGAATTCATGCCACTGTTCGATTTGAAGAAATCGATTTTTTCCTGCATGACCTTGACAAGACTCTGTGAATAAATCTGGTTCGGTAAGGATTTATCACGGAGTATTTCATTCGAAAGTCTCTGTATTTCATGAGAATATTTATTATCGTCCATCTCTTTACCAGACATTTTTGAAAGCTGAAGACTTAGTTCTTTCAGGCACTTAAGAAGGAGGGGATTAAATTGTCCGCACTGTCCATCCAGGATCATTTGAATCGCTGTGTCATGATCAAATGCTTTCTTATAACATCTTTCACTTGTAAGTGCGTCATAAACATCGACAATTGATACCACCTGTGCAGAGATTGGTATTTCTTCACCTTTCAATCCATCCGGATAGCCCTTTCCATCCCATCTTTCATGGTGCCACCTGCAGATTTCCCATGCGGTATGTACCAGTGGATGATCTTGTGGAAAGTCCATATCCTTAATTATAGCTGCACCAAGCTCACTATGGTTTTTCATAATCTTAAATTCTTCATCGGTAAGTCTGCCCGGTTTGTTCAATATTTCTTCCGGAATACGAATCTTACCAATATCATGAAGGGAAGAAGCAGTTGTAATCAAAGCAATATCTGCCTCTGTCAAAGGATAAGCATCTGTTACTTTTACCAGTTGTCTCAGCATCATCTCCGTTGCTGTTTTAATATGCAGGATGTGTTCTCTGCTCTCGCTGTTACGGGATCCCAATATATTACTCATAATCTGGATCATGATATTATTATTTTCTTCTTTTTCATAAACCTGATCATAAACCACGTTTATCAGATGTTTTTGGTTCATATAGAGACCCAAGGTATTCTGAACTCTTTTCTTTACAATCACAGAATCAAACGGTCGTGTGATATAATCTGTGATTCCCAGCTCATATGCCTTACGCATAGTATCAACAGCATCTTCAGAAGATATCATGATTACAGGAGTTTCAGCAATACACTGGCTTCTTTTCATTATTTTCAAGACTTCAAAACCATTCATCTGTGGCATATTGATATCTAAAAGCATCAGATCAATTCCAATATTTTCTCCTATCATCTGGATTGCCTGATTTCCATTTTCAGCTTCCAGATAATTATAGGTATCTCCAAGAATCTCCTTCAATATGTCCCTGTTGAATTTCGCATCATCTACAATTAGTATTTTTTGTTTTTTATCCATATTTTTTATTTCCTTTATCCACTCATTTTTTATGATGTTCCAAGCACTTGATCCAAGACAGAAAGTCGTGTCGCATCACTTAATGCAACAGACCCTTCTTTATTTCTTCAATCGTCATCTCATATACTTCTGTTACTTTTTCCATTGCTTCCGGTATCCCCGGCTTCTCTCCGGTTCTATCTCTCAAAAGTTCTGTCAACTCATTACTAACCTCATACAGACGGTCAAAGGAAAGCTTCTGACACCCCCCCTTTTTCAATGTGTGCGCACTGCGGAAAGCGTCTTCATAATTTTTATTTTCCAATGCCTGTTTTAACTGTAGATAACTCTGGTCTTCAAGGAACTTTAATGTAAATCTCTGAATCAGTGCTTCGCTGTGAAGGCGTCCCAAAACAGCCTCATACTTTCCTCCGATAGCTTTATAGCACTCCTGCATTGTCATATTTTAGCCCTCCTGTCAATTGTATTCCACTAATTCATGAACCTCTGCTAATCAATTATATACATACCTTATAATCGTTTTTATAACTTCATCAATCACAATCGGCTTTGACAAATGTGCGTTCATTCCTGCATCCAGTGATGCCTGAACATCTTCTGCAAATGAATTAGCTGTCATTGCTATAATAGGAATGTTTTTTCCATCCGGTCTGTCATTCATTGCCCTGATTGCTTTTGCTGCTTCATAACCATTCATTTCAGGCATCATGATATCCATCAGGATTACATCAAATGTGCCTTCCGGATGATTTCTGAAAATCTCAACAGCATTCTTTCCATCCACAGCTCTTTCTACATTCATCCCGAACTCTTCCAACTGCACGGCAGCAATCTCTGCATTCAGTTCATTATCCTCTGCAAGAAGGACATTCACACCTGTAAGATTTACCTTTTCAGAAAAACCTGTGTCTGACTTATTACATTCCTTATCTGTAATTTCCAAAGGAATATCCACAGTAAATGTGGTTCCCTCATGCTTTTTACTCTGCACGGAAATGGTCCCACCCATCATATCTACATACTTCTTTACGATAGCCATCCCCAGTCCAACTCCATGGTACTGCGTTCTCACACCGGAATCTTCCTGTGCAAATTCCTCAAAAACTTCTTTTGTAAATTCCTCACTCATGCCAATACCAGTATCCGAAATGCGGTAACGCATATTTATATATCCATCCCCGCCCTTTTCCTGACACCGGGCTTCAAATGTAATCGTCCCTCCATCCGGAGTGAATTTCACGGCATTGCTCAGAATATTGACCAGCACATCACGCAGGCGTGCAGGATCCGCAAGTACATTTGGAATCTTTGCTTCTTCACGCTGAATCTTAAAGTTGATATCCCTGTTCGTAAGAAAGCCTTTTGTAATATCCAATGCAGAATCTGTAATGTTTTTCACATCCGCCGGTACCGGATTGTATTTCACTTTTCCACTTTCGATGCGGGTCAGATCTAATACATCATTGATCAGCGACAGTAAATGCTCTGAGCTTTCGTCAATCTTTTCCAGACAATTTTTCACTTCGTCTGACGGATTGTTTTTCATTGCAATACCGGTAAATCCTATGATTGCATTCATCGGTGTCCTCATATCATGGGACATATGTGACAGAAATGCTGTTTTTGCCTTGTTTGCAGCCTGTGCATGCTCTGCCAGTTCCGCCATTTCCTCAGCTTTCTCCTGGGCCGCCTTCTGAGCTTTTTTTCTTGCACTGAGACGCACCATTATCACAGCTATAGCAGTCAGCAGCCATCCAAAAATAAGAAGAACCAAAACAGTAACAACAGGATGCAGACGGATCCAGTCAACAAATGTCAGCTCTGTTGCTTTGTATGTGGTATACTGTGCTGCAAGATCTTCAACAAGATTTTGGGGCATGGCATACATTGCTTTCGTCAGAATACCAGCCAGCGCATGGTTCTCAGTTGATGAAATTACCATGCGGTAGGTGAATGTAGGCTGTTCCAGAAGAGTATATGTCATGGTGCCCGTAGTGTCACTGTTCACAAACGCCTGTGCCATGTAATAGTAGACGAAGGCAGCATCTGCTTTACCCTCACGGACAGCTTCCATCATTTCCTGTCGGGTACTGCACATCAGTTTTTCTGCACCGGGTGCCATTGCATCTTCAATTGAATTTGATGCTGTCTGGTCAACAGTAGTAACAACATTAATTTTTCCATCAAAGTCACGCCGTGTCACCCTTGCCAGCTGCATCGTAATGAAAGGTGCAGTAATCCCCCATTTTTTCGTCTCAGCATAGTTATCTGTTTCCAGGCGCGCATCGATGCTCATATCTGTGGTTTCCTTATTTTTCTGATAGGCAATATACTCATCTCTGGTGGCAGGTGTAAGAAACTCATAGGAAATCCCGGCATAGTCTGCAATTTTCCGGAAGTAATCCGGGATAATACCCTTCATCTCACCATTTTCATTATAAGAATATGGATAACGGGTCGGATCACACAGAACATGAAGCGGGTTGTCCTTGGAATACTGTGAAATAATACTTTTTTCTTTCTCCGTATATTCCAGATTCTTAGTTTCTATGCTTTCATAATTTTTATTGTAAAGCGTCGTTTTCCAGTCACCCTCAACCGCATTCATCTGATCGATCGCATAATTGATCTCATTCAGCAATTCTGTATTGCCCTTTTTAACAATGACATAGAAATCGCTGCTGCCAAATTTCTCCACGATTCGCTCATTGTTTGTTTTTCTCAGAGAACTGGTAACAATCGCATCAACTTTTTCGCTCTGAAGGGCTTCATCCATTTCTGTGGTCGTATCAAAATAAGATGGAACATATGTAAATCCTTTGTTGTCTGCAAAATCCGCAAACTCTTCATTCCGGGTGTTTCCGTTCAAAAGCGCCACACGCATACCGTTGTAAGTGCTGTAATTGCCGTCCACAATCGTGCTGTTGTCACTGCGGACGGTCAGCATCCCATAATTGGTTCCGATTGGACGTGAAAAATCAAACTTTTCTTCTCTGTCCGGTGTTTTGCGGGCAGATGTTACCATGTCAATCTCGCCATCTTCAAGCATCTGCTGCATATCATCCCAGCTCTTATCATATCCGACATATTCGTAATCTACATCCCAATAACGGGCCATCAGCCGAAGAAAATCATAGCCATACCCGCTGCGGTTGCCTTCTTCATCCATCACATGATAACCATCCATGGCAAAGAAACCGACTTTGACAGTTTCATGCTGCGAACTGTCCTCGGCTGCATATGCAGTCTGGGGAGAAAATATCATACACACGCATACAAAAACCAGTAACACTGCCACATATTTCTTTGCTCTCGAAATCATATTAAATCTCCTGTCTGTCTGTCAAATATATTTCTCTATACATCTCCTTGTCAACCTCCTGGTTTATTCAAGTCGAACGCACGTGAGACTTGGTGCGTGATTCTGGTCAGCGAAAGCTGACATATTCTTCTCAGAATCACTGCACATCCCCGCGGAGCGTTTATCTCAGTCGGAGATTGTACTCCCACTGAGAAAGACTTGTTATTACTCACCACTTGCAGAAGTGGGAGTCTTCTCGACTGAGGTAAAATGGATTATTTTGCTACGATGTTGATGATTCTGCCTGGAACATAGATCTCTTTAATCACATTTCCTGTCAGTTTATCGCCAAGTGCTGCCTTACCTGCTGCGATGGCATCCTCTTTGCTTACGTCAGCCGGAAGTGTAACAACACATTTTGTCTTTCCATTAATCTGTACAGCAAGCTCTTTCTCGTCATCTTTCATAGCATTCTCATCGTATGTCGGCCAAGTCTCATGGAATACGGAATCCGCATGATCAAGCTGGCTCCACAGTTCCTCGCTGATATGTGGTGCAAACGGTGCCATCAGAACGACAAATGTCTCTAATGTTTTCTTGTCTACGCCACCTTTTTTCGCCATATCGATAAGTTTGTTATTGTACTCCATGAATCCGGAAATAACTGTATTCAGGCTGAAGCTTTCAAGTCTTGTTGTGATGTCATATACCATTCTGTGACGAAGTTTGATCATCTCTTTTGTAGGCTGAATATCCTTCTCTTTGCTATCCATAAGGATATTCCAGAGACGTTTCAGGAAACGGTTTACACCGTCAATTCCACGGTCATCCCACTCTGCATCAAGTTCCGGTGGTCCTACGAAGAGTTCATACATTCTTAAAGAATCGCATCCATAATCTCTTACAAGATCATCTGGAGACACGACATTTCCTTTTGACTTACTCATCTTGATACCATTCTTACCTGTGATCATTCCCTGGTTGAACAATTTGTGGAATGGCTCATCAAAGTCAATCACTCCAATATCACAAAGGAATTTGGTATAGAAACGGGAGTATAAAAGATGCAGTACCGCATGTTCCACACCACCGATATACATATCTACCGGAAGCATTGCATCTGCTTTTTCTCTGGATACAAGTTCTTCGTTGTTGTGATTATCTACATAACGCAGGAAATACCATGAAGATCCAGCCCACTGCGGCATGGTATTTGTCTCACGTTTTGCCGGCTTTCCACAAACAGGACAGGTCGTATTTACCCATTCATCGATTCCCGCAAGTGGAGATTCTCCTGTTCCTGTCGGTTCATAAGATTCTACATCCGGCAGTCTCAGCGGAAGCTGATCCTCCGGTACCGGTACAGCGCCACATTCCGGACAATGTACAATCGGAATTGGTTCTCCCCAGTATCTCTGACGGGAGAATACCCAGTCACGCAGCTTGTAGTTTACTGTTGCGCGTCCGATTCCCATCTTTTCGATCATATGTGGAGCTTCTTTCTTAAGCACAGAAGACTCCATACCATTCCACTCACCGGAGTTGATCATGGTTCCGACTGCATCTGTATATGCCTCAGTCATATTCTCGATCTCTTCTCCGTCTTTTGCGATAACCTGAATGATCGGAATATTGAATTTTGTTGCGAACTCGAAGTCACGGTCGTCATGTGCAGGTACACACATGATTGCTCCTGTACCATAATCTGCAAGTACATAATCAGATAACCAGATTGGTGTCTTCTCGCCATTTAACGGGTTGATTGCATAAGATCCGGTAAATACACCAGTCTTTTCTTTATCTGTCATACGAGATACATTAGATTTTGTACTTGCTTCATAGCAGTACTTATCCATAGCATCTTTATATTCAGCAGTTGTAATTTCCTTTACAATAGGGTGTTCTGGAGAAAGAACCATAAATGTTGCACCGTATAAAGTATCAGGTCTTGTAGTATAAACCTTAATAGCCTTATCTGCACCATCAACAGGGAAGTCAATTTCAGCACCGTAGCTCTTACCAATCCAATCAGACTGCATTTTCTTAACCTTTTCTGGCCAATCAAGCTTGTCTAAGTCGTTAAGAAGTCTGTCAGCATACTTAGTAATTCTAAGCATCCACTGTCTTAAGTTCTTCTTTGTAACTGTAGCACCACATCTGTCACAAACACCGTTAGTAGCTTCTTCGTTTGCAAGAACGGCTTTACAGTTAGGACACCAGTTTAAAGGCATTTCCTTTTCGTATGCAAGACCATTTTTGAACATCTGAATGAAAATCCACTGAGTCCACTTGTAGTATTCAGGGTCAGTTGTGTTGATTTCCTTATCCCAGTCATAAATAGCTGCAATATCGTTAACCTGTCTTTTAATATTTGAGATACTCTTTTTTGTTGCCTCTGATGGGTGAGTACCTGTCTTGATTGCATAGTTTTCAGCAGGAAGACCGAAAGCATCCCAACCCATTGGGTGAAGAAGTTCGTAACCTTCCATTAACTTCTGTCTGCTTATTACATCAGAAAGAACATAGCCTCTCCAATGACCAACGTGAAGACCGTTGCCTGAAGGATATGGGAACATATCCAAACAATAGTATTTAGGCTTACTGTCATCAGGTGGATTTACGGGATTTTCCTCCCAAATCTTACGCCATTTTTCTTCAATTTCTTTGAAATTATATTTTGTACTCATAAGAATCCTCCATATTAAGTAAATACATATATTTTATACCATATACTTAAAAATTTCAAGTAGTATTGTAGAATTTCTGAATTTTTATACAAAGTATTGCAACAAAAAAGCCGTAAAACCTTTGTTGGATTTACGGCCAAATTTTATTCTTCCATTAAAATATCAAGTGTTTTTAAAGTATTTTCAGTATTGTCTACAATAGGTACAAAACTTATATATGGAGTGTCATTTTGGAATAAGTTATATTTTTTCAATATTTTAGAGTCTTTAAGGCTTATACCATAAGGTTTTAATTCTCCTGTTTCAGGGTCTTTTATATCTAACACAAGTCCTTTTTTTCTAAGTTCATTTACCTTTTCATCAGATAAATAATCAGTAATAGGTGTTGTATATTCTACTTGTGTAAAGTTTTTTGTGTTTTCAGCATTACTTAAAAGCAAGTGAAACTCCAAGGCATAAACGTAGGTATTAAATTTTTGGTTTAAATCTGCCTCAACCATTACATCTGTGCTGTCAGAATAAAAGTTCTGTAGCTGTACTGATGTATGCTCAGGTAAATTAAGTTCCTTATTCAGGTCGGCTGTCATTTTGTCGGTATTTAATGCTGACAAAAATTGTCCATATATAGCAACACCACAAAAATTAGTATCCGGCACTCTTATAAACATTGTATATACTAAAGATGATAGGGCTAATACAGCAAGTATTGTACCAATGATGTGCAACTTGT
>ERZ791612.161-NODE-161-length-42987-cov-54.367511_pt1 | contig 42987 bp, 31 predicted proteins | sample MGYA00509963_ERZ791612 | MGnify/ENA primary metagenome ERZ791612 (study PRJEB30046, sample SAMN00791906) | human gut metagenome | study: EMG produced TPA metagenomics assembly of the A metagenome-wide association study of gut microbiota in type 2... | reverse complement strand
CCGGGTCTGGGCTTTCACCAGACTATACTATACACGCCGAACTGGCGCACACCTTTTGAACCCTCTGGACCCTCACACCGAAGGCGTGCCCAAGGGCGAAGCCGCCACCACCACCCTCTGAACTATCGGAACCCGGGCCGCAGAGCGGCCCATACAGCCGCCCCCTTCCGACTCGCTGCGCTCGCCACCCACCCCCGGAAAGGGGGTGGGCAGGTAAAAAGGAGGAGAGGGACGTACTCTTTAAAATTTGCGGCGTCAGCCGTCACCACCACCCTCGGCCTGAAAGGCCGTCAAACTTACGAACCCTCCGGCCGTCAGGCCGGTCAATCCTAAGAACCTTTTCCATCCCCGTTGACACTATCCTGCGGGGGTGATATACTCTTGACATATACAAAGCCATAGAACAGGAAGAGTAGTCCTGATGGAAGCCATCCAAGGGAGCCGGCGCAAGTGGAAGTCCGGTATGGCAGTCTGGATGAATGGGCCTGGGAGGCGCTGTTTCGAACCATAGGTGTAGAGACAGACGGATTTCACCGTTACAGGAAACTGAGTTGGGCATTTGCCAAGTTGGGTGGTACCGCGGAAATAGATCCTTTCGTCCCTTTGCTTTTCAGCAGAGGAACGAAAGGATTTTTTGTTATATTGATTAAGGAGGAATGTCATGATGGAACAGGTTATGGATGTATCAAAACTTGTCTTTACCAAGGCGAGGGGAGGTCGGTTCCGCTGGCTTACCATTTCCACCCTCATGCTGGCTATCGGCATGCTGCTCCATCTGGTCTCTCCGTCGGTGGCAGGTTTTACGCCGAACTGGATGATCGCCTGCTATGTGGTGGCCATTCTTCTGACGAAACCGAGCTACAAGCAGTGCCTGGGCATCTGCATGGTGGCGGCGCTGATGGAAGTTTTTACCAGTAAGTCCGCTTTCCCCTACGGCGACTTTGCCTCTGAATTCTTCGGCGCCTATGTGGCAGGCTTCTTTGCCCATTCCGTGCCGCCCATTAAAATCGGGAAATTTTCTCTCCGCCCTGCCATTGCAGGATTCATTACCACCTGCGTGTCTGGCTTCACCTTTGTTTCCATTCTGACTCTGGTCATGGGGATTCCCATGAAGGTATACCTCTATGGTATGCTTCCGGCAGTAGCCATGGTAGGTATCGGAAACGGCATTATCACACCGTTCCTTTATTTCCCGGCGCTCCGCCTTTTCAAGTCCATGCATTACATGGCAGAGTCTGACGTAGAGGACAGCGACCACAGCGGTCTGGTGCTGAAGCAGCAGCAGGAAGGGGTCATCAGCGTAGAGCACCTGACCTATACCTATCCCTTCTCTAAGAAGAAAGCATTGGATGATGTATCCATGGCAGTATCCAAAGGAGATTTCGTGGTAGTTACCGGCCCCAACGGCGCAGGCAAAACCACCCTTCTCATGTCCATGGCCGGCGCCATTCCTCATTACTACGGCGGCACCATGGAAGGCATGGTCTTTACCGGCGGCAAGGCCGTGACCCAGCATACCATTGCGGATCTGGCTTCCTCCATTGGCGTCATCCTTTCAGACTACAAGGCTCAGATCGTCACCCTCACCGTGGGAGAAGAAATGGCATTCACTCTGGAAAACCACGGATTTCCGCCGGATGAAATCCGCCGCCGGTCAAAAGAAGCTCTGGCCAAGGTTCACCTGGACGGACTGGAGGAACGGAAGGTTTCCACCCTTTCCGGCGGCCAGTGCCAGCGTCTGGTGGTGGCTGCGGTGCTGGCGGAAGAGCCGGAAGTACTGGTATTTGATGAACCGACCTCTGCGCTGGATCCGGAAGGCATCCGTGAATTTTATGAAATGGTGGGCGAACTGAACCGGAAGGAAGGACTGACGGTTATCGTAGCGGAACACCATCTGGAAGCTGCCCTGCCTTTTGCGAAGAAATTTGTCCTCATGAATCAGGGAAAGATTATCAGCCAGGGCACACCGGAAGAAGTGATGCGGGCTATGAAGCAGAATCACATTTATGAAGAAGCCATTCCGGATATGTACCGTGCCCAGCTGACCCTGGAAGACCAAGGGATTTCCTTCGAAAAACCGTTCCTCAACATCAGGGATGCAGAGCAGTCTGTGATGGATTCTTTCGAGAAAGGAGAGGGGAAACATGCTTGAACTGAAAAATGTGTCCTTCCGTTACGCCAAAAACCTGCCCCTGGTTCTGGATGGGGTATCCCTCTCCTTTGATAAGGGAGAATTCGTAGCCATCACCGGACGCAACGGCAGCGGCAAAACCACTATTACCCGGCTTCTTACGGGACTGGAAAAGCCGGCTTCCGGAGAAATTGTCTACAATGGCACCAATGTGACAAAGGAAGATGCTTCGAAGAGAAGCCGCTTTATCGGCTATGTGTTCCAGCAGCCGGACCGGCAGATGTTCATGCCCACGGTGCGTGAGGAAATCGCCTTTGGCCCCTTCCATCAGGGAAAACGGGGGCAGGAACTGGAAGATGCCATCGACCGCGCCATGGCGGATACCGATACGGAAAGTTTATCGGCGGAATACCCGAGAACCCTTTCCCGGGGCGACCAGCAGCGGGTGGCCATTGCCTCCGCCCTGGCCATGGATACGGAATACCTGGTGCTCGATGAACCTACCAGCGGACAGGACGGCAGAGAAAAGAAAAGGCTCATGGCCCTCATGGAAAGACTGCAGCAGAAAGGCATTACCATTATCCTGGTTACCCACGACATGGACATTGTAGCCAGAGACTGCACCAGGGTGGTGGTCATTGCAGGCCACAAAGTGGTCTTTGATGACAAGCCGGAAATCCTGTTTTCCGAAGCCAACCGCCCCGAAGACTGGGGCCTGGCCTATCCGCCGGCAGTTCTTCTGGGCCGGCGCCTCCCCGGCGCTCCCTACTGCCGGGACATGGACAGCTTCTGCAAAGAATTCATGAAACGGAAAGGAGGAGCTTCCTTATGAGAAATCTGGTACCCCTGACAAAAATCCTTTTAACCCTGGGCACTGCCGTATGGGCCATTGTGCTTCACCGGCCGGAAAGCCTCCTTTACCTCTGTGTTTTGGAACTTCTTATCCTCCTCATATCCGGCGAACTTTTCAAAAATATGAAAGCCCTTATTATGCTCATCATCTTTGCTGCCCTCCTGGGAGCTATTGAAAAAGTGGGCGGCGGTTCCACTGAAGAATCGGTAGTGGCGGCCCTTCGCATGCTGGGCATGACCATCATCTTCATTTACCTCCTGGGCACCGTGAAACTGCAGGATCTCACCGCCTCCATGGTGCGGCAGCTGAAGGTACCTTATGAATACGCCTTCATGTTCACTGCAGGACTTCGCTTCATCCCTGATTTCATTGAAGAAAACAGAGCCGTCTCCGAAGCCCAGGCCTGCCGCGGCCTGGCTGTCAAAGGCAACTTCTTCAAACAGGTCAAGCGCTACATGTCCATCGTTCGTCCGCTGATGCTCCGCTCCCTGGGAAGAAGTGAAACCATGGCCCTCTCTCTGGAACTCCGTGGCTTCGGCGGATCACGGAGAACCTTCATGGAAAGCGTGGCGCCCAAGGGAAAAGACTACGTCTTCATGGTCCTCATCCTCCTCGTCACCGCTGCCGTCATCTACGGCCGGGTGAAACTGGGGATGTGAAACAGGTATAAAAAAAGCACCCTGCCAAAGGGTGCTTTTTTAGTGGATTCGTGGGCCGGTAAAGACCGCTGCCAGCTATCCGCTGACCGCCATCCGCCGTTGTCCCCATCCATCTGATTACCAGACCGGAATGGAACGCCCTGGATCCCTGAGGATATGGCATATAAAACTCATCGCCTCCTGAGCGAAAGCGACGCACAAAATGTAGTGAGTCATTTTCCCTGTGGGATGCACAACCCTTCTACACAACTCGCGGCGCCAGCCGCGCCCCTTTTTATAATTTGCGGCGAAGCCGCCACCACAACCCTCGGCCTGAAAGGCCGTCAAACTTAAGAACCCTCCGGCCGCAGGCCGGTCCATCTTAAGAACCTTTCTCCCTGCCCCCTGAGCGCTAGTGAACACAACCTGCCGCCGGCAGGCGGCCACAACCCTCGGGGCGAAGCCCCGTCAACCCTCACACCGAAGGTGTGTCCAAAGGCGTCACTTTTTAAATGAAATGAACTTACCGATTATCCACTTTTTCCGGATTCATATCGTGATGGAGCAGACGGAAACGGGCGAAATCCTTCCATTCCGTACCGGGAATGCCGTAGTTGCAGTAGGGATCGATGGAAAGGCCGCCCCGGGGAAGGAATTTTCCCCATACTTCAATGTACCGCGGCCGCAGCAGACGGATGAGGTCGGTCATAATCATATTCACGCAGTCCTCATGGAAATCACCGTGATTCCGGTAGCTGAAAAGATAGAGCTTTAAAGACTTGCTTTCCACCATGTACTTGTCAGGAATGTAGGAAATATAAATGGTGGCAAAATCAGGCTGTCCCGTCTTCGGGCACAGGCTCGTAAACTCCGGGCAGTTAAATTTGATAAAGAAATCCCGGTCACTGTGCTTGTTGGGAATCCTCTCCAAAAGGCCCGGGTCATAATCATAGGTATATTTCGTATTCCGGCTGCCCAGCTGTTTCAGCTCATCCAGCCCTTCTCTCTTTTCTGTCATAACGTACCTCACATTCATATAATTCAATATAACTGCTACAAGGATATCATAGAGAAAGGGAGATGTAAATAGGGGGGACGCCTCGGGCGAGGTCGGGGGCGGGATCGGGATCGAGGTCGGGATCGGGATTGGGATCGAGGAGAAAAACGTACTCTCTTTAAATTTTGCGGCGAAGCCGCCACCACAACCCTCGGCCTGAAAGGCCGTCAAACTTAAGAACCCTCCGGCCGCAGGCCGGTCCATCTTAAGAACCTTTCTCCCTGCCCCCTGAGCGAAGCGATACACAACCCGCCGCCGACAGGCGGCCATAACCCTCGGGGCGCAGCCCCGTTAACCCTCACGCCGCAGGCCCGTCCAATCACATGGGAAATTCGCTGTTTGCCTTTTCTCTCACGTATTCCCAGAAGTGGTCGATAATGTATTCCCTGAGGAGCACGGCGGAGAGGGACAGCTTTCCTTCTGTTTTCCAGGAAAGATTCAGGTAGCGGTGGCAGTCCATGTCTCCCACTGGGAGCGAGGCCAGGCCGCTGTAGGCGTTGTACCAGGTCATCTGGGGGACCAGGGCAATGCCAAGGCCGGCATTGACGAATTCATGGATGGTGTCGGGGTTGTCGCTTTCCATGACGATTTTTGGTGAAAATCCTGCTTTTCCGCAGTAGGTTTCAAGGATGTCCCGGAGCACGAAACCCTTGGGCGGGGCGATGTAGTTTCTGTCTGCGAAATCAGCCAGATTGATGTAGGGCAGCCGGGCATGGCGGTCGGAAAGGGGAAGCACCATGACCAGGTTTTCCCGGAAAAGGGTGACGGTGTGTTCATTCTCCACATGATGAATGCTGGAATAGAGTGTGAGATCCGTATGTTTCGGAGCGGCTTCCATCTTGGGGTTGATGATTTCCAGCATGGCTTCGGGATGGTCTTTCCGGAATTCTGCCAGAAATGAAGGAATGAGCTTGGTGGCGGAATGGATGGCAAGGTTCACTGTCATCTGCTGGAGATTTTTGGAATCGGCGAATTCCTGTTGCATTTCATCATATTCCTGTAGGAAATTTTCCGCATGCTTCAGAAGGATGTGACCGTCCCTGGTGAGATGGATATTTCTTCCTTCCCGTTCAAAGAGGGTGACTCCCAGCTCTTCTTCCAGACCCCTGATGGTTCGGGAAAGGGCAGGCTGGGCGATATGGAGGGCCTCCGCCGCTTTGGTGAGATGCTCCATTTTCGCCGCTTTCCGGAAATATTCCAGGGAAGTGAAATTTAATTTCATGGCTGCCTCCTGACTTCAAACTGTCTGCAGGAAAGAGAAAGGCTTTCTGAAGGATATCGAAATATTTGCCTTTTTCTTGCTATAGTAGTATACTATAAGTGGGTATTAAAAATACCAATAAAACATTTCGGAAATTTAACCGCCGGTACTTGACCTTTTTATAAAAATAAAGGCCGGCTGTATGCAATCATTATATCATAGACCCTTTGGGTTCATGTCAGATTGTGACATTTTTTACCAAAGAAAGGAGGACAATATGGAAATCGGTGAACTGATGGACCTGGAAATGTACGGCAGCATGTACCTGCTCTTTGCCATGGCTTTCTTCTATGTAGAAGGAGCCAATCTTCTGGTGCCGTCCCGGGTGAATTTCAATTTCAAACGTATCCTTTCTCCATTTGCCTCCTTCTTCAAAGGTTTCATCGGTGCAGGAGGATGGAATCATTACGCCTCTGTGATTTTGGGGCGCAAAGATTTTGTACAACTGAATGACGGGGCATCTGTTTTGGGATGTCCGGTTTCCGCCGCTGTCTGACACGCGGGGGAAACCCTGCGCGGCGGCACAGCCATGAAACTTTCAAATGAAAGGCTTTTTCAGTGTTCTCAGAAAAAGCCAGCTTTGCAGAACTTTCAATGGAAGACGCCTCGCGGCGTCTTTTTTGATGAAATTTCTGGAGAGTGCATTTACATGTTATTCGTAAAAAAAGATATTAAGAAACTGCTGTCGGTGATGATACCGATACTGGTGGCCCAGGTATCTACGGTAGGAGTGACTTTCATCAATACCACCATGGCCGGCCATGCCGGCGCCGACGATCTGGCCGGTGTCTCTGTGGGAGCGGGACTCTTTTACCCACTCCTGGCTTCCATTATCGGTCTCCTCATGGCGGGAACGCCCCTCATGGCGCAGCTCATTGGACGGAAAGAAAGAGAAAGCCTTCCCTTCATCGTAAGAAGCGGCATGGTCATCGGTCTTTCGGTGTGGGCCCTCTTCACAGCAGCCTATTTCTTCTTCATTGATGACCTCCTGGCCTCCCTGGCTCTGGAAGCAGCGGTGGAACACATTGCCCGGTACTACCTGATGACCATGATTGGCGTGGTATTCTTCCTGGCCCTCATGATTCCGCTGCGCTGCCTCACCGACACCGCAGGCTCCACTTCCATTTCCATGAAACTTTTCCTCATGGCACCGGTGATTAACGGTATTTTCAACTACATCTTCATCTACGGCCACGGCGGCATGCCTGCCCTGGGCGGTATCGGAGCCGGTCTTGCCACCATGATGACCTACGGCTTCCTCCTGGGACTCTTCCTTCTGGTAGTTATGAAATCGAAAGATCTGGGCGGAAGACAGATTTTTGCAAGCCTTGCCCTGCGTTCGAAAGACCTTCGGGAATACCTGGTCGTAGGCGTGCCCAGCGGCCTTTCCATCTTCATGGAAATGAGCCTTTTCAGCCTGATTATCGTATTCCTTTCCCGCTACGGCACCGACGCTTTGGCGGCCTACCAGATTGCCGACAACTTTGCCAGCCTGGTATACATGCTTCCCGTATCCTGCTCCATGGCCCTCACCATCCTCATTGCTACGGCAGTGGGAGCCGGTGATATGACTCTGGCACGGCGGTACAAAAAAGCAGGCTTTGTGGTGGCCATGGCAGGCGCCATGATGACCGCCTCCTTCACCGTCCTCTTTAGAAACTCCATCGGCTCCGTCTACACCGACGATGCCGCCGTAGCTCTCATTGCAGGACAGTTCCTCATCTACAGCGCCGGCTGGCAGCTCTTCGATGCCATTTCCACCCCCATCCAGGGCATCCTCCGGGGACTGAAGGACACAAGGATTTCCTTCATCCTCATGGTTCTGGCCTACTGGGGCGGCTGCTTCCCCATGAGCCTCTTCCTGGACAGCCACACCGCCCTGGGCGCCGACTCCTTCTGGCTGGGACTTGACTTCGGCGTAGGCTGCTCCGCCTTCCTCATGGTACTCCGCCTTCTCTACGTAGAAAGAAAACTGGACGGCCGGCCGATGCCCTCCCTCAGCTGGCTCCTTTCCCTTATCCCCGGCAGAAAAACAGCGCCTGCTGCTGTCTATGCCATTTCCCTCCAGAGAAATATAAAGAAAGCAGAAGAACTGCTGGACTTCTGGACCGCCATGGAAGAAAAACTGTCCATGCTCATGCAGGAAATCAAAGAATCGGAAGTGGATATCTACGAAGCCCTGGGAAGAATCCTCCCCATCCGCCTATCCCTTCTGACCGATCTTCACCTGTCCATCATAGGCCACGCCTCCAGGGCCTATATCCCATAGGTACCTTCGATAAAAAAGCTCTCTGCTCTATAGCAGAGGGCTTTTTCAGTGGGGATGCGCCAAAGGCGCGTCTGATGTCTCCCGCCGAATTGTCTCCGCATCCTTTACAAATTTATAATTCTTTTACCTTACACCGTATCATCATGTGCTATTATAATAGTAATAAATAACTAAAATAGACTTATCCCAGTCATTTCTATAGAAAAAGGTGAAGTTATGAAGATTCTTGTAACCGGCGGTGCCGGCTTTATTGGTTCCCATCTGGTGCGTCAGCTCATGGAAGCAGGGGATGACGTCATTTCCCTGGACAATCTTTCCACAGGCCTTCGGGAAAACCTGCCGGAAGGAGCCCGGCTGGAAGTGATGGACACCCATGACGACAAAGTGGAAGACCTCTTCCGCCAGGAACATTTTGATGCTGTAGTGCATCTGGCTGCCCAGACCCTGGTGAGCGACTCCATGGTGGATCCTGAAAACGATATGTACCAGAACATTGCTGGTACCGTTCATATCATGGAATGCTGCAGGAAATACGGCGTAAAGAGGGTAATCTTCTCCTCTTCCGCCGCCACCTATGGCGACGTGGACGAAAAAGCCCTGCCTGTGCAGGAAACACTCCCGCAGATTCCCCTTTCCTTCTATGGCCTGACCAAAATGACCGTAGAAAAATACCTGGCTCTCTACCATATGGCCTTCGGCATTCACTACGTGGTACTCCGTTTCTCCAACGTATACGGCGAACGTCAGGGCGATGGGGGAGAGGGCGGTGTCATCAGCATCTTTGCCAAACGCCTTGCGAAAGGACAGGACATTACCATCTTCGGAAATGGCAAACAGACCAGAGACTTCGTCTACGCCGGCGACATTGCCCGGGGCATCCGGCTGGCACTGACCACCAAAAACGCCGACACCTGCTACAACCTCAGCACCCAGACAGAAATCAGCCTGAACGAACTGGTTACCATCCTTTCCCGCATTACTGGAAAAGAAGTCACTCCATCCTACGGCCCCGCCAGAGAAGGAGACATCTACCGCTCCTCCCTTTCCAACGAAAAGGCCGTGAAAAACCTCCACTGGACCCCGGAAGTATCCCTGGAAGAAGGACTGAAACGGACCTACCAGTACTTCCAGAAACAATGAAATAGGACAAAGCGCCTCCTGAGAAAGTAGGGCGCTTTTTTATTGATGGAAGGCGTCCGTGGGAAAACAAGACAATCTCGCTCTGTTCGATGAAATTCATACTTTCTACGGTTTGGCGTTCCATCTGTGGCGGGACGGGACCGCGCACTTAAAACCTACCTCCCACCGCTTGCAGTGGTGGCAAGTGAACGTGGTTTGCAGGGGAGCGCCAGCGCCCCGAAAACCTCGTGACATGTTTCCCCGAGGGGCAGGAAGGGGACTACGCCAGTGTTGGAAGGGGGCCGCCCAAAGGTGGCACTATAAAACATCGCCCCAGGGCGATACCGCAGCCCTCGCAGCCCCAGGCTGCGTCAATCTTAAGAACCCTCCAGCCAAAGGCCGGTCAATCCTAAGAACCTTCCGAGACCTGCGGTCTCGGCCCCCTTTGGTACTGCGTACCACCTTTCCGCCCGCAAGCGGTGGCACAACAGACCGCAAACCCTCCCAAATCTCTCTTGCTCTTATTTATAAAAAATGCTATTTTTATAAACGAAGCTGCTTTCATTTACAAAAATGCTTGTTTTTATAAATGAACAGCGTATCTGATCAAAAAAAACACCGATTTTATAAATAAAGACCATCCTCGGGGCGAAGCCCCGTCAACCCTCACACCGAAGGTGTGTCCGATGTCTCAATTCTCAAAACCATCTTTTTCCCCACGGTAAGCGAACAGCGGATGGCGGACAGCTGAGCTCTCTCTCGCCACGTCATTTCGAGCGAAGCGAAGCGGAGTCGAGAAATCTCCCTGCACTAAATTCCTGTCATAAGTGGAGTATACGTTCCAAGGCGCACTGCCCGTCTGAAGTCTGATTGTCTGACCGTCTGACGTCTCCCGTTTAATTGTCTCTACATCCTCAAATCTCAAATCTCAAATCTCTTTCCTCCCCCTTCCTCAATTGTGATATAATATCTACATTCACTAAGAATAGACTAGACATAGAGAATAATCCGGGGGAATTTATGGATCATCATATACATGAAGCGAAGCAGAATGCAGACGGGAGACTGATACCGTCTCTTATTTTTGCCTTAGGCGACTATGCCGCCCTGGCAGTGGCAGGGATACTGGCAGTGTATATCAGGAACTGCATCATGACCTACAGCACCTTTCAGGTGTCTAAGGGCTATCTTTTCCTGTGGCTGCCGCTGGTTTTTATGTTTTTCAATTTCTATAGCGGACTCTATGGGAGACGCATGCTCATATATCGTATGGTGGAGCGTCTCTTTTTTGCGTGCCTGGAAGGCACGGTGCTGGGCATTATCCTCATGTTCTTTGCCCAGGTCTCGGGACAGGTATCCCGCCTTTTTGTGGTTTTCTACACCATCCTGGCCTTTACGCTGATGGCAGTGCTGCGTGTGGTATTAAGCAAAGTGATGAAGCGGGTGAAAGCTTTCCAGATTCCCGTACTTATCGTAGGCGCCGGAAAGACGGCGGAGCTGGTGGTACAGCAGATTCTTCGCGACTCCGGCATGCGCTACCGGGTGGTGGGATTTCTGGAAGACCGGCATCCCGTAAACACTCCCATCCATGGAGTCTCTGTGCTGGGTGGATTTGATGATATGGAAGAAATTATCCAGGAAACGGGAGTCCGCACGGTACTCATCGCGGCGCCGGGGCTTCCCCAGAATGACCTGTCAGACCTCATCTACCGCGCCCAGTCCCTGGTAAAACAGGTAGACGTGGTTCCGAATCTGGTGGCCGTCCCCATGTCCAATGTGACTGCAGAATCCTTCTTCGATGCGAAAATCATGGTCCTCCACATCCGGAATAACCTGGCCAGCCCCTGGAACCAGCTGCTGAAACGGATCTTCGATATTGTGGCCACCATCTGCGGCGGCATCCTCATATCGCCCATCCTTCTGGCCATTGCCATCTGGGTCTATCACGACTCCCCGGGCCCCGTCATTTTTAAGCATCGGCGGGTAGGGAAAAACGGAAAAGAATTCAACTGCTACAAATTCCGCTCCATGTGCGTAAACTCGAAAGAAGTGCTGGAACACCTCCTGGCTACCGACCCGGCGGCTAAAGCGGAATGGGATAAAGAATTCAAACTGAAAGACGATCCCCGCATCACCAAAAGCGGCGCCTTCCTTAGAAAGACCAGCCTCGACGAACTTCCCCAACTCTGGAACGTGCTGAAAGGGGAAATGAGCCTCGTAGGACCCCGGCCGATCGTGCGGAGTGAAATGGCCCTATATGGGAAATATATTAAAGAATACAAAATGGTTCGCCCAGGGATTACAGGGATCTGGCAGACAAGCGGCAGAAGCAATATCGATTATCCGGAACGTGTGCAGATGGATAACTGGTATGTCCATAACTGGTCGGTTTGGCTAGATCTTGTCTTACTGTGGCGAACCATTGGTGTTGTCATGGCTTGTGATGGTGCTTATTGAGCAACTAATATTTTTATGCGTAATTGTTTATAGTAAAAGAGGTATAGTATGAATTATAAAGATTCATATCGAGATTGGATTTCTTGGGCAGATGAGGATACTAAAAAGGAATTATTAGCAATTTCCGATGAAAAAGAAATAGAGGATAGATTTTATAAAGAACTCTCTTTTGGCACCGGCGGCCTACGCGGCGTAATGGGTGCGGGATCGAATCGTATGAATAAATATATTGTCCGCAAAGCAACTTTGGGGCTTGCGCATTATTTGAAAGAGACTTATCCGGATGATTTGGATAGGGGCATCGTAATTGCTTACGATTCTCGCAATCATTCCCATGAATTTGCTATGGAAGCAGCCAATGTTATGACTTCTGCAGGTATACCGGTAAGAATTTTTGCCGAGCTGGAACCGACACCGGTTTTGTCTTTTTCTGTTAAATATTTTCATGCTCTTGCTGGGATAGTAATCACTGCCAGTCACAATATGAAACAGTATAATGGCTACAAAGTATATGACGAGTATGGTGACCAGATTGTTCCACGTATTGCGAATAAAGTGATTTCATATATTGATGCGGTTACTGATCTTGCACATATTGATGCAAGAGGAAATAATGAATTGCTGATCAGACTCGGTCAGCAGACAGTAGCTGCTTTTCTGAACGCCGTTTATAAGTCATCTGTTTTGAAGGGAAATGTTTTCCCTTTGCGTATTGTCTATACACCGCTTCATGGAGCTGGAAATAAGCCGATTCGTGGAATTTTGGCAAAAGCAGGCTTTCATGATGTCCATGTTGTGAAAGAGCAGGAACAGCCGGATGGGAATTTTCCTACAGTAAAGTCTCCGAATCCGGAAGAACAGTCTGCATTACAGCTTGGGATTGATTTAGCTTCCGATATTAAAGCAGATATTGTCATTGGTTCCGATCCCGATGGAGATCGTTTAGGCTGTGCAGTATTGCATCATGGGCAGTATCAGTTGATTACCGGCAACCAGATTGGTGCTTTGCTTGTAAATTTTGTATTCTCTCATAGGAAATCGGATAAAACAGCGACACTGGTAAAAACGGTTGTTACCGGTGAATTAGGTGCGAATATTGCCAGAAGCAAAGGAGTTCAGGTTGTAGAGACGCTGACCGGTTTTAAGTATATCGGAGAGAAAATAACCCGGTATGAACAAGATCCGCATCATACTTTTGTGATGGGTTATGAAGAAAGTTATGGATATCTGGTAGGAACCCATGCCCGTGACAAAGATGCTACAGTAGCTGCTATGCTGGTATGTGAAATGGCATCTTTATACAAACAGAATAACAAAACATTGATTGATGTGTTAGGTGACTTATATAAGCAGTATGGATATTATTATGATAAGCTGGTCTCTTATACATTACCTGGAAAAGATGGAATAGAGAAAATCAGTCAGATCATGAAATTGCTGAGAGGAAAAGTTATTGTTTCACATATTCCTGAGATAAAAGATACGATAGATTTCGCTGTTGGAATTGGCGATTTGCCGAAAGAAAATGTCTTAAAGTTTGTCATGGCTGATGGCAGTTGGATTGCAGCAAGACCCTCCGGTACGGAGCCAAAAATTAAATTTTATTTCTCAATTAAAGATAATGACGAAAATCAGGCTAAACTACGGTTCGCTCAATATATCAATGTAATTGAAGATAAAGTAATTAATCTTGGCAAATAATCAGAGCCATCATATGTCAAAAAGATGATATTGCATCATTTGATGATAGCTATGGAAGAGAGTAATGAGTAATGAGAGTAGCGGTGGTATGTGACTGGCTGGTAACATATGCAGGTGCTGAGAAGGTGCTGGAGCAGATTCTGAATGTGTTCCCTGACGCTGATTTATTTGCGCTGGTAGATTTCATCCCTGAAGGACAGCGGGATTTTATAAAGAATAAAAAGGTAACAACCACATTTATCCAGAATATGCCAAAAGCAAAAACAAAGTACAGGAACTATTTGCCCTTCATGCCCATTGCTATTGAGCAGCTGGATGTGTCTGCCTACGATCTCGTCATTTCCAGTTCCCATTGTGTGGCGAAGGGAGTCTTGACAGGGCCGGACCAGGTTCATATTTCCTACGTTCATTCTCCTATCCGGTATGCCTGGGACCTGCAGCACCAGTATCTGAAAGAAGCAGGGTTAGCTCATGGATTGAAAAGTAAAATCGCTCGGCTCATCATGCATTATATGCGGATCTGGGATACCCGTACCAGCAATGGAGTGGACTATTTCATTGCCAACTCCAGGTTTATCGGTCGTCGAATCTGGAAGTGCTATCGGCGTAAATCAGATGTAATCTATCCGCCTGTGGATGTTGAAAAATTCCAGTTGTGCACCGAAAAAGAAGATTTCTATATGACCGCATCCCGCATGGTTCCCTATAAAAAAATGAGTCTCATTGTGGAGGCATTTAACCATATGCCTGATAAAAAATTGGTGGTCATTGGCAAGGGACCCGAGTTCGACAGAATCCAAAAGGTGGCGGGGCCTAATGTTACGCTGATGGGATACCAGCCTGATGATGTGCTGCGGGATTATATGGAACGGGCTAAAGCCTTTGTTTTTGCAGCGGAAGAAGATTTTGGAATTACGTCAGTAGAAGCCCAGGCCTGTGGGACGCCAGTTATTGCATACGGGAAAGGTGGCGCCTTGGAAACAGTACGTGGATATGGGAAAGAAACCAATCCGACAGGTATCTTTTTCGATAAACAGGATACGGAATCCATTGTCAGGGCAGTGGAAAAGTTTGAAACCATAAAAGATCAGATTTCCTGCGAAGATTGCAGAAATCACGCAGAGATTTTCTCTATTCCAAGATTCCGGAAAGAATTCAAAGAATATGTTGATCATATTATGCAGGAGAAGAGAGATAATTATAAATAATTCTGCAGAGTGGTCTTTACGGTATTTCAATTGCAATGCTGTGTAAGTAAATTAATATTTAAAAAACTCGAAAGCCTGGGCGTCATTATACGTAAGGCTTTCGAGTTTTGTCTTACTATTGATAATGAATTTCTTCTATCGGATGATAGTATGGGATTTTTAAACTCCATGAGTCGAGCTAAGATTATTTTTTGATTAATTTTCACTTTTCATGTTCACAAAATGAGACTTTTTGCGATGTATATAGTAGAGGGACAAAAAAGTTCCAGGAATGGCAAATCCAATTTCATATTCCCCAACTGCTAGCTACGGGAAGGTTCTATGAAACTGGACCAGCCATGGACGTCGACTTGATTGTCTCCACCTCAGTGGCCACCGAGGGTGGCGGGAGGTCCAGGTCTAGATCCAGATCTGGGAGATCAGCCGCGACGGCGGCGAATCAACTAGCTACTAGATCTAGCCACTAGATCCCCCGCCCAATGATTCACCGTCCGTATATCGGACATTGTAAGACATACCCCATATGGAAGGCCCAGGACTTTTGGATAGCTCATGCTTTTGCCACTTTGACGACTAGTCCGGAATTTGGAGAAACTTCGGTTTCCATCCTTACGCCGGCGCCGTATTCACTGGACAAATTCTTGCATCTTGACGGACACCGGGTCTTCTTGGGGTGTTTTTGCGTGCTATTGCAGGCAGCCTGTGTGATCGTACAGGGGTTTAAGGCTTTATCTGGTCAGCCTCTGCTGATTCCTGCTGACCTGTCAGCGGCTTCGCTGCAATAATTCATCCTTCAGCCAGGGGAAGCTATGTGAAAGTAATGGCTTCCTGTATACCTCAATCGTATACTTAGGAAAATAATAAAATAAAAAGGATAATTTTCCATGCATTTGATATATACCACATGGCCAACTCAGCAAGAGGAGACTGTGGCATATGATAATCTTTCTGTGCTATAATAGTTTCACCACTTGGTGCAGGAGGATCTATATGGAAGATATATATATAATAAAGGACGATGGATTCCGTACTGATGTCTGCCCCAATGCATTTATAAAACTCTATATAAACAAGACAGGCTCCATGTGGATACTGTCATTCTGTACAAGTACCCGATTTCGAACTCATTTTTCGGAAAAGGGCTTTCGGAAAAGGGCTTTTTACATGCCCTATAATGATTAATTAGCTTATTCTCCTGAAAGATGTTGGATTGGAGAGTGGCTACGCCAGGGAAAACTGATTGGCAGATAGAATACCCGGTGCCTGCCTCCAGCTTTTGGGCATGAAATCATCTGGTTAAGAAAATTGTTGAAAGGAAATCTTCTATGAAAGTCATTATTCTTGCCGGTGGCGGTGGTACCCGCCTGTTTCCATTATCTCGTTCCTGCTTCCCAAAGCAGTTCCTTCATATCGCAGGGAAAGAGTCCCTGCTGGAACAGACGGTGGAACGGTTTATTGGTTTAGTAAAGCCGGAAGATATTGTTATTGTTACCAATGAATCCTATCTGTTCCATGTAAAAGCAGAAATGGAAGAGATTGGGACATCTGCAGTGCATATTATTTGCGAACCGGTAGGAAGAAATACAGCTCCTGCCATTGCACTGGCATCCGCATACTGCCGAGACGTACTGGGATGCCCGGACGATGAAGTCATGTTTGTATGCCCGTCAGATCATCTGATTGAAACAAAGGAAGACTTCCAGAAACTTGTAAAGGAAGCTGTGCCGACTGCACAGAAGGGGTTTATTGTGACACTTGGCATCGTGCCGACGAAGCCGGAAACGGGATATGGTTATATCCACGCTACAGAAGAAAAAATGGGCCCCGCATTTAAGGTGGAATCCTTTACGGAAAAACCAAATAAGGAAACGGCGGAAAAGTATATCCAGGAAGGCCATTATTATTGGAATGGTGGCATGTTCATGTTCCGCATGGATACCATGAAGCAGGAAATGCAGTCCTATATTCCGGAAATTCTGGACATCACAGGACCGGGCTATGACAATGCAGAAAAACACTTTGAAGAAATGCCCGATATTTCCATCGACTATGCAGTAGCAGAAAAATCGGAGCGCATTGCTGTTGTACCTATGTCCCATATCTATTGGAATGATATCGGGAGCTTTGATTCCATTTCTGATGTAATGGGAGGCGAGAACCGGAACTCCTTTGATGGAGATGTTGTGGCAGAAGGCTGCAGGAACACCATGATTTTAGGTTCGAACCGTCTCATTACAGGTATTGGTCTTTCTGACCTGATGGTGGTAGATACACCGGACGTGCTTCTAGTTGCTAAAAAAGGCGAATCCCAGAAAGTAAAACAGATTGTACAGAAGCTGAAAGACCAGAAACGAAAAGAAGTTTCTGAAAACGTAACCATGTACCGTCCATGGGGCAGCTATACAGTCATTGCAGAAGGTGACGGATTCAAAGCCAAGCGGATTGTCGTCAAACCGGGAGGAAAGCTTAGCCTCCAGATGCATTATCATCGGAGCGAGCATTGGATCGTTATCAGTGGGACTGGCAAGATTACCCTCGGAGATAAGCAGTTCCTTCTTCGGGAAAATGAAAGTACCTTTATTCCTATTGGGACAAAGCACCGCCTGGAAAATCCCGGACGTATTCCTTTAGCTGTTATCGAAGTACAGAACGGGAAGTACCTCGGGGAAGACGATATTGTTCGCTTTGAAGACATCTATGGTCGCGTTAAGTAATTAATAAAAGCTGCGGTACTATGGTAGCAAGGCTTATCAGGGACTATGTATGAAGATTGTACAATTGCTTCCTACCATTGCATACGGCGATGCGGTTGGGAATGATACTTTGGCATTATATGACCTGCTCCGTAAGGCAGGCTTTGACACGGCTATTTATGCCGGGAATATTGATGCACGGCTGAAAAAGGCTTATATTCACAGTTATGCAGATCTTCCGGACCTTGGCGAAGAGGACATCCTCATTTACCATTATTCTATTGGCTCTGATGAAATGAGAAAGGTCCTCGAGCACACCAGGGCCCGCAGGCTGATGATCTATCATAATGTCACGCCAGCCGTATTTTTTGAGTCCTATAATCAGTGGATGGCACGGGAGTGTAAAAAAGGTCGGCAGGAGTTACGGGATATGTCTGGCCTTTTTGAGGCCTGCCTCGCAGATTCTACCTATAATGCAAAAGAATTAGTTGAAAGTGGGTATCATTGTCCTATTGCAGTACTGCCTATCCTGATTCCTTTTGAAGATTATAAGAAAAGCCCGTCTGAATCAGTTATTTCTAAATATGGAAATGATGGATTGGAAAACTGGCTTTTTGTGGGCCGTATAGCACCGAATAAAAAACAGGAAAATATTATTCGTGCATTTGCTTACTATAAGAAGCACTATAATCCTCGGTCCCGTCTGTTTCTGGTAGGTTCCCCGGTGGCAGAGGCCTATGATGATGCTCTCAGAAGGTATGTCAGGAATCTGGGCCTTTCTGCTGATGTGATCTTTACCGGCCATACCAGTTTTGCTGATATCCTTGCGTACTATCATCTGGCGGATGTATTCGTTTGTATGAGTGAGCATGAGGGATTCTGTGTACCTCTGGTAGAAGCTATGCTTTTTAATGTACCGGTGATTGCGGCTTCCCATAGTGCTATCCCGGATACACTGGGTGGTGCCGGACTCCTGGTTGGCGATGCTGATAGTACAGTAGTCGGTGAGCTGGCGGCAAAACTTCATGGAAATGAGTACTTCCGGCAGTCGGTTATAGAAGGCCAGAGACAAAGGCTACGTGACTTTTCTTATGATAAAGTATCTGACCGGGCATTGTGGCTTATTAACCAGTTTGCTAACCATGAAGTTCATTGGGAAATTGGCGGGGACCGAATGGAGCAGAGGGGTTCTAAAACCGCTATTCCAGACCGGAGTAGTAAATCAGTCAATGATATTCCTCCTTATAGTTTGGATCTGATTGACCGGAAGGTTGCTCATCGAGTACAAAGAAAAATAGTTGTGAAGCAGGTGCTGCGCAGATTCTTTAATATTATTTATAAGATGAATCCTCATCTTGCTTTAGATATAAAGATTTGGCTGCTCAATAGAAACAAATGAGACTTGAATTTTATATGATTGTAAAAGGAAAGGGATAATTATGGGATTTTATCGGGCAACTATCAAAATGGCACTGAAAAAATGCTATTCACTGGTTGCTCTTTTATCACCTGATATGGCTGAAGATATAAAAGTACTAATTACTCAGCACTTTAGGGCGATGAAGGGTGATTCTACAGAGAATATGATAATTAGAAAAAAAGTTATCAGACAATCTTCTCCGAAAATCATTATTGACCTTTCCTGTATCAGTTATATTGATGCAGGTACAGGAATACAGCGTGTAGTAAATAACGTTTATGCCAATATAGTGAAAATCAAAGGTGAGAATGAAATCATTCCGGGTAGGGACTGGCAAGGAACATATACTACCAGCAGGAAATATCATGCCGGTGCTTTCCATCTAAAGTTTGATGGTATAGAATATAGACTCCCTTTATATAAGGGGGACAGGCTTCTCTTACTGGATTCCATATGGGATTTTTATAAAGATTTTACACTCTTACTTTCTTATGCTGATAAAAGAGGCGTACAAGTTTCAACAGTTGTTTATGATTTACTTCCTATATTATATCCAAAGCTATTTCCATCAGAAAATTCTGTAAATAATTTCCGTCAATGGCAGAATCTTTCCCTGTCCCAATGTGATAATGTACTGTGCATATCCAGGACAGTGGCTGATGCAGTGGCAGATTATTACAGGACTGCCCGGATTAAGCGGGATAAACCACTACGTTTATATTATTTTCATATGGGCTCACATTTTGAGGAAGTGAAAGGACAAGTAAGAAAGCAGATTGTTGACTTTGTTTCACAGGACAATGTATTCCTCATGGTAGGGACATTAGAAATCCGAAAAGGCCACGTGATGGTTTTGGAAGCCTTGGAAAAAATGAAGAAACAGGGTAAATCTATTAAGCTGCTAATTATAGGGCACGATGGCTGGAAGAATAATGAGTTTATGAAAAGATTACAGCGCTTTTCATTTGACGATGTACTTTGGGTGCAGGATGCTACTGATGCGGAGCTTCATTGGGCCTATCGTCATGTATCTGCAGTGATTGCTGCCTCCCGGGACGAAGGATTTGGCCTTCCTCTGATAGAGGCTGCTTATTTCGGTGTTCCTATCATTTGTAGCGATATTCCCATTTTTCGGGAAGTAACCGAGGGATATGCTACCTTTTTCAAAGTCATGGATTCCGATTCTCTGGCAGAAACACTGGTCAGATGGATGAATACAGAGGTTCATCCGGATTCTAGGAAGATTCGATTATATTCATGGAAAGAATCGGCTCAGGAAATCCTTGATATCATGGATGGCAAGGTGAAGCCGTACAAAGTATTACAATAAGGAGAAGACAAAATGACAAAAACCGCATTAATTACAGGAATCACAGGACAGGATGGAGCGTATCTGGCTCATTTTCTTTTGGGAAAAGGATACAAGGTCTATGGACTGCTGGCACGTCGTGCTACCAAAACAACCTGGAGACTGAAATATCTGGGCATAGAGGGAAAGGTGACGTTGCTGGAAGGGGACCTCACAGATGTCACATCCCTGATCCGCGCTATCCGCGAGGCAAATCCTGATGAATTTTACAATCTTGGCGCCCAGAGCTTCGTTGCCACATCCTGGAGGCAGCCTCAGCTGACTGCTCTCTCCACAGGAATGGGCGCACTGAACTGCCTGGAAGCCATTCGTCTTACAAATCCCAAAATTAAATTTTACCAGGCATCTACCTCTGAAATGTTTGGTGGCATGCCGGAATATCCGATTCAGTCGGAAACGACGCCTTTCCATCCCCGGAGCCCCTACGGCGTTTCCAAGCTTTTTGCCCACTGGGCGACCATCAACTACCGGGAAAGTTTTGATATCTTTGGCTGCTGCGGGATTCTCTTCAACCATGAATCTCCTCTTCGTGGCATCGAGTTCGTTACCAGAAAGGTGACTGATGCGGTGGCAAGAATTAAACTGGGGGTCCAGAAAGACCTTCATCTGGGAAATATTGATGCTAAGCGGGACTGGGGATTTGCAGGGGATTATGTGAAAGCCATGTGGCTCATGCTCCAGCAGGAAAAGCCCGATGTCTATGTAGTGGCAACCGGAAAGACAACGACAGTTCGGGATATGTGCCGCATCGCCTTTGACTATGTAGGTCTTGATTATGAAAAATATGTAGTCATTGATCCGAAATTTTATCGTCCTGCCGAAGTGGATCTGCTTCGCGGAGATCCGACCAAGGCAAAGAACATTCTTGGATGGGAAGCAGAAACAGATTTGGAAGAATTAATTCATATGATGGTAGATGCTGACCTGAAACGGGTACAGGATGAACTCAAGGTGGCCCGGTAATATGAAAGTACTGGTAACTGGGGCAGGCGGATTCGTGGGAGCCTATGTAACAGAGCAGCTGCTTACCCATAACCATGATGTGGCCGTTATGGATCGGCAAAATATGGTTCCACTGAAGACGCAGAGCATAAAATCCTATAAAGCAGACATTCTGGATACCGATACTGTCAGGAAAGTCATGAAGGATTTCAGGCCAGATGCGGTTATTCATCTGGCAGCCATCAGCAATGTGCCGCTTTCCTGGGACAATCCGGTCCAAACCATAGAAATCAACATCTGTGGCTCCATCAATGTATTAGAAGCTTTACACGAGGCCAATCCCCAAGCTCTGTTCCTGGATGTGGGCTCCAGTGATGAGTATGGACTGACAGCAAAATCGGGCAAACCCCTTACGGAAGACATGGAATGCCGTCCCCAGAATCCCTATTCCATCAGTAAATACAGTGCAGAACAGATGGTATTGCAGCTGGGGAAAAAATGGGGCATGAAAGTCATCCAGACCCGTTCATTCAACCACTTTGGACCTGGACAGGCGAAGGGCTTTGTTACAGCAGACTTTGCCAGCCAGATTGCAGCCATCGAGGCAGGAAAGCAGGAGCCGGTTATTTCAGTAGGTGACCTCAGTGCCTACAGGGACTTCACCTATGTGACAGATGTAGTTGCAGCCTACGTAGCGGCCATTGAAAATGATATCCCCTCCGGCGTATATAATATCTGCTCGGGCAAAGCCAGACAGATGCAGGAAATTCTGGATACCCTCCTTTCTCTGTCCGGTGTGGGCATAGAAATCAAAGTGGATGGGACAAAATTCCGCCCCGCTGAAGTCCCTTTCTTTGTGGGAAACTGTGATAAATTAAAGAAAGCCACCGGTTGGGAACCGGTCTATGACTTCCGAAGAGGCATGGAAAACGTACTGAACTACTGGCGGGAACGCTATAGGAATCCTAAAGACTCTGTATAAAATGCATGGAAGTGCTGCTACGGTAGGCCCCGCACCGCGGTAGGGTTGGCTGACGGGGCCGAAGAGCCTGAAATCCGCCTGCAGTGCCACCACCAGCTAACCTCCGTCTGCTACGCAGCCACCTCCTTCCCAAGGAAGGAGGCTAACGATTAGCGGCTGGCGCCGCAGTTGGAATCCTAAAGACTCAGTACAAATAACGTGGGAATGACTCAGCAGTAGGCTCCCTTCTACGAAGGCAGAGGTCCTGTATAGGACCTCTGAGTCGGGCGCAAGTTTGCGCTAAGCCTGCCCATAAAAGCGCTTTCCTATTAGCGCCCGGCCGGAATGCTCCCCATGGGGGTGAGGGATTGCTGATAGAGCCGGCCCGTAGGGCCAATCGGAATCTCTCTGTCTGCTGGCGCAGACATCCCCCTTTGAAAAAGGGGACTGTTAACAGCGGTTCCGCTATACTCTATGACACACTACCCCTAACCCGTCATTTCGAGCGGTGGTAGCACGCTACATGACTCTACATCTAAGAATCGCTACAGCTACGACGAGTCGAGAAATCTCTCTGATAAATGACTGTGACGGTCTTACAACGCCAGTAGGACGCAGTACCCACCAGAATCCCTCTGTCTGCTGACGCAGACATCCCCCTTTGAAAAAGGGGGACTGTTGACCGCGGCTCCGCCGCAGATGGAATCCTAAAGACTCTACACCTAAAAATCGCAAATGACACAGACGCAGGCTCCCTTCTCCGAAGGCAGAGGTCCTCTGCAGGACCCTCGCCTTCCTGAGGAAGGCGGCTGACGAACAGCGGCTCCGACGCGAATGGAATCCTAACGACTCAGCACAAAAAACGAGCAAATGACACTGCACGAGGCCCTTTCCTCGGGAAGGGGCTGCCCACCGGGCTGGGGTTAGCTGATGAAAACTGATGGGACCGGTCCACAGGGCCTGTCCAAATAGATCTAGACCTAGCCACTAGATCTATTTTCCCCACGGGGCTGGGGTTAGCTGATGGTAACTGATTGGTCGGGTTCGCCAGATCTGAAACTCTCCTGCGGCGCAGCGGCTATAGGATTACTGATGATTATACGAGGTTTTATCATTGTTTTATTTCAATTGCCACACCCTTGGCGGAATGGATTAAGAAAGGATAAGGGAGGATATTTTGGGTATATTCAAAGAACTGTATGCCTATCGTGAAATGCTGCGGAGCCTGGTACACCGTGACTTACGGGGACGATATAAAGGGTCTGTGCTTGGATTTTTATGGACTTTTCTGAATCCCCTTCTCCAACTGGCTGTATATACCATTCTGTTTTCCCATATTATCCGTATGGGAATCAACGATTATTATCTATTCCTCTTCGTGGCACTGATTCCCTGGATGTTCTTTTCCAGCAGCATCATGGGGGGATCCACATCCATCCTGTCCAACCAGAGTATGGTGACGAAGATTTATTTTCCCCGGGAGGTCCTGCCGATTTCGGTGGTCACCGGGGCATTTGTGAATATGCTGTACTGCTTCATTGTCGTACTGGCGGTGGTGCTGGTTTTCAGCGACCGTGTCAATTTCGTGGCGTGGTTTTATTTGCCGGTGATTGCCATCATTGAGTATATCCTGGCACTTGGATTTGCCCTCATTGCAGCTGCCGTCACTGTATATATAAGAGATCTGGAGCATATTCTTGGGATTGTTACCATGGCCTGGCAGTTCCTGACACCTGTTATGTATGGCATTGATATGGTGCCCGATGAGTATCTGTTTATCTTCAACCTGAATCCCATGTCCCCCATTATTGTTGCTTACCGCGATATCCTGTATTATGGAAGAATTCCCCATATGGAGACGCTTATCTCTGCTCTTGTCTTTGGAATTCTTTTTGCTATTTTGGGCTTCATAGTCTTTGGCAGACTGAAGAGAAACTTTGCGGAGGAATTATGAAGACGGTCATCAAAGTTACGAATGTAAGCAAGGACTTCAAAGTCTATCGGGACAAAGGGACAAGCTTAAAAGAAAAGATCCTTTTCTGGAAAAGAAACCGCTATGAAGTGCGGCACGTACTGAAAAATATCAGCTTCGAAGTCAAAGAAGGGGAAGTGCTGGCTCTGGTTGGAAAGAATGGCTGTGGTAAAAGTACGACCCTGAAACTTCTTACCCGCATTTTATATCCCGATTCCGGGACCATTGAGATCCATGGCCGCGTTGCCAGCCTGATCGAGTTGGGAGCCGGATTCCATCCCGATATGAGCGGGAGAGAAAACATTTACATCAATGCTTCTATTTTTGGACTGACAAAGAAGGAAATTGATGCCCGTTTGGACGATATCATTGCCTTTTCTGAATTGGAAGACTTTATTGATAATCCTGTCCGTACCTATTCCAGTGGTATGTATATGCGCCTTGCATTTGCGGTAGCCATCAATGTGGATGCGGACATCCTTCTTATCGATGAAATCCTGGCTGTGGGAGATGCCAATTTCCAATCCAAGTGCTATGAACGACTCCGGGAACTGAAAGCAGGCGGCGTGACCATTGTTCTGGTTACCCATGATACGGGAACGGTGGAACGATTCTGTAACCAGGCCATCTGGATCAATGAAGGGGAGATTGTCAGATCAGGCCCTGCCGTGGAAGTGGTAGACAACTATCTGAAATATATGAATGACCGGAAAATGCAAATGCTCCTGAAAGAGGAACAGCGGCAGAAGAAAAAAGAGGAGGCGGAAAAAGCCAGGGCAGAAAAGCGGAAGGCCGATATTCCGCCCAGCTTGCAGGAGGAAAAGAGACAGGAGCTCCGCTATGAGGGGCAGGAAAAGATTGACTATAATGCCAACCATTTTGGCCTGCAGTATGCAACCATAGAACAGGTGGCCATACGAAATGGCCGGAACGAAAAGACCGATGTATTAAAAGCCGGAGAACCGATGTGCATAGATATTTATTATAAGGTGAACCGGTCTATTTCGGAGCTTGTGGTGGGTATGGGCTTTTATACGCTGGAGGGAAATAATATTTATGGGAATAATACCCAACTCGATAATATCCATGTGTTGGGAGACAAGCCTAATGGTAAGGTAACCTTTGAAATCCCAAAGCTTTCGTTATTATCAGGAAAATATGGCTTAAATATTGCCATCGTTGACTGGAACGGCGTTCCCATGGATTTCTATCGGGAATATTGTCAGTTTACCGTGATTAGCGGTGACAGAAGTTCCGGCGTTGTCTCCATAGAACACCGGTGGCATGTCGGATAGGAGAAAAAAGGATGAAATTTAACAGCATCGAAGAAAAAGTGATTTACGAAAAACTGGTAAATGGCAACGAGAGCCGTGATATGATAAACCCTGTAAATTCCCACAGGACACTTTATGCAGATCTGGATAGAATGCAGCAGTTCAGCCACGTTTCGACTTATTACACCATTACCTCCCATCGTCCCATTATTGGCCCTTTTATCGTCTTTGGTAAAAGGGTTGTCAGGAAGCTTCTTAAATGGCATGTAGAACGAGTCTGTCAATTGCAGTCTAATTTTAATGCGTCCGTAGTAGGTGCATTCCAAAAAGTAGAAGGCATTTTGCCAATAGTCAATCAGCAGAAACAGATGATTGATGACATGAAAAAAGTGCAGGCTGCCCAGACAGGACAGATCAAGGCGCAAGCAGAGCAAATCAGAACTCTCAATAATTGGATAGAGGAAAAAGAAAAATCCTTAATAAATCCTTTATATGGCGGAGAATCTCATTCCCAGTCTGGGGAAGATGTAATTTCAGCCTATATAGCAAAGGGACTTGGTATACCCTTGAAGGATTGCACCTATCTTGACTTAGGTGCTAACCATGCAAAGTTGTTGAGTAATACCTATTTCTTCTATCAGCAGGGTGCGAGAGGCGTACTGGTGGAAGCCAATCCGGACCTTATTTCGGAGCTCAAGAAAGAACGGCCCGGGGATGTTGTCCTCAACCGTTGCGTATCGCTGGGAGAAAAACAGGAAAATCTTCATTTTTATATCCTGAATGGAGATGGGCTTTCCACTACGGATAAAGAAAGCGCACTGGAGGCCATACGGATTAATCCGGACCTTGCCATTACCAAAGAAGTAGATGTAGAAGGAATCACCATGCAGGATATCATCCGGCTCTATTTCCCCAAGGCCCCGGTCATTATGAATATCGACATAGAAGGACAGGAAATGGGCATTCTGGAGTCCATCCCCTTCGATACCTGGCGTCCGGCTATTATCATCATGGAAATGATTGACTATAGCAATAAGATGGTGGTGGGGCAGAAAGACCAGAAAAAAATGGACTTTATGAAGTCTCAGGGCTATGTGGAATATGCCAATACAGGCATTAATTCCCTTTTTATCGATGACCGGTTAGTGAAGGAGAGATTATCGTGAATATTGCCTTTGACGCTACTGCTTTTTTAGGGCCTATGGGTAAAAATCGGGGCATAGGAAATTATACGCTTAGCCAGTTCCGCACCATGATCCAAAAGGATCAGAAAAATCACTATTTTTTCTTTAACTGTTTGGAAACGTTCTCCCTGTTTGAACAGTGTCCGGAGAATTTGACAGAATCTTATTTCTTTATGGGGAGAAACCATTTTCTGGGGAATGCTTCAGAATTCTTTTCTGTCTATGGTCAGTTAGTGAAAGAGTATATTGCTAAAAACCGAATTGATGTATTTTATATTACTTCCCCTTTTGATGGGCTGTTGCCGGTGTATCAGAAAGACTGGTTTGCTGGTACCAAAGTAGTGGCTACGGTGTATGATATTATCCCGTACCTCTTCAAAAAGCAGTACCTGTCAGATGCCAATGCCTTAAAGCAGTATATGGGCTTCGTGGAGCAACTGCGCTGGGCGGATAAATTGCTTGCCATTTCCCAGAGCGTGAAAGATGACCTGGTAAACACGCTCCATTTTGACCCCCAGAAAATTGACTGCATCTGGGGCGCAGCCAGTCCTTCTTTCAGGGTTATTGATATTTCACAGAGTGATTGGGACCATATGGAGCAGGCGTTCCATATACACCCGGGATTTATTATGTGTACCGGTGGGGATGATGAACGAAAAAATATTGGCGGGCTTATTGAAGCCTATGCCGGGGTTCCGGGAGAGGTGCGCCATGGCCACCAACTGGTGATTGTCTGCAAGTTATCTCCTGATTCCGTTGATAAATACAGAAAACTGGCAGAAAAGTATCACGTAGGAAATGAACTGGTGCTTACAAATTTTGTATCCGATGAGGATTTGCTGAAACTATACAACATGGCGTACCTGGTGGCTTTTCCGTCCAAGTATGAAGGGTTTGGACTCCCTGTAGCAGAAGCCTTTGCCTGTGGTGCCTCTGTTTTAACTTCAAATAATTCCAGCCTGGTCCAGATAGCCGGAGATGCAGCTTATCTGGTAGATCCATTTTCCATTGAAAGTATCAGTGAGGGGCTGGCAAAAGCCCTGACCGATAAGGACATTGGCCGGATGAAGCAGAAAGGGCTTGAACAGGTAAAAAAATTCCAGTGGGATCAGGTAGCTAAATCTACAATTGAGAGTATTGAATCTTTGAATAGTATAAAAGATATTCCTACTGCATCTTCTAAGAACCTAAACAAACCTAAACTGGCTTTTTTTACCCCGCTTCCTCCGAAACAGTCGGGAATTTCAGACTACAGCGTCGATATTATTAATGAGATCAGTGCATACTTTGATATAGACGTATTTATTGATGATGGATATACATCGGATTGCCTTTTACCAGCTAATGTAAATGTATTAAATCATCGTGCCTTTGATCCTTCCTGCTATAAATATATAATTTATCAGTATGGAAATTCAGAATACCATTACTATATGAGTAGATATGTACGTAAATATCCGGGGATTGTTGTTTTACATGATGTGAATCTACATGGCTCATTAGCTAATAAATTTTTAAATCTTGATAAGAATTTTGAGGAATATAAGATAGCTTTGCTTGAGGATTATCCTGAGTCGAAAATCGTGGGTTATTTGAAAAATTTACAATTTGGAAATCAGAGTGTCAACGATAAAGAAATAATAGTAAATGGATATATTGTAAACCATGCTTATAAAATTATTGTTCATAGTAACTATGCCAAAGAAACCCTCTTAAAGAAAAACATAGGAAGAAATGTGAAGGTTATTCCCCATTATGCGAAAATTAATTTGTTGCCTGATGTGCGTATAAGCAAACAGCAGATGGATATAGATGAAGATGCTATACTTATTATGGCTTTTGGGTATGCACAGGAGACCAAGCGCACCATGCCGGCACTGCAAGCTTTTCATCGGCTGTTGGAGAAAAATAGGGGGGGTCATGTAAAGCTGATTTTTGTAGGAAAGCTTGTATCAGAACTAGAGGATAAGTTTTACTCTTATATTAAGCAGAACAAATTGCAGAATGACGTCCGGGTTACCGGTTATGTAGACCTGGATACGTTCAAAAATTACTTGAATGCGGCTGATATTTGCCTGAACCTTCGATATCCGTATAATGGTGAAACTTCTGGTTCGCTCATGCGTATTCTGGCAGATGGGAAATGCGTTGTAGTTAACCGGATTGGAAGTTTTGATGAAATCCCTGATGATGCATGCATCAAGCTGCCCAATGTGGCGGACATGACGGATGAGGAAGAAGTAGGCGCCATCACGTCTGCGCTAGAGGACTTGATCACCCATCCGGAGAAAATCACTCAGGTTGGGGCCGCTGCTCGGAAATATGCGGAAGAAAACCTCGATATTCATATCATAGGAAGACAGTATCGTGATTTCATTTTGGAAGATCATCACTCTATAGTGACGGAAGACTTAATTTCCTGCGTACGGAGCCATCTGGATGGATCGTATACCAGTGAAGATATCCATGACCTGGCAAAAACGCTTGCTTATTTGAAGGTATAAGGAGAAGACTTCCTGTGCGTTGCAGTGGTAGCAATAACTGTATGAGAGGCTGCATGGCAGTCAGGATTGTAAGGGATACAGCATGAGAAATGTAACCGTTGATGTCAGAATGATTCGGGCTTCAGGGATTGGGACAGTCATAGAAAATGTATTGAAACGGCTGGTTCCGATGAGGGAAGATTTACAGTTTCACCTGATAGGGAAAGCAGAAGAACTGGATTTTTTTCCTTTCTGCCACAAAAAAAATGTGGACATCATTCCCTGTACGGTCCCTATTTATACAATCAAAGAGCAGGTCATGATGCCAGGGGTGATTCCTTCCGACACGGATCTGCTGTGGGTTCCCCATTATAATATTCCTCTTTTTTATCGCGGTAAGATGATTGTCACCATCCATGATCTGGCCCATCTGGCATTGCCCCAGTTTGGCCGACTGGATAAGAGAATCTATGCCCACGTCATGTTCCATGAAGCGGTAAAAAAAGCGGCTCACATTATTTGTGTCTCCCATTTTACTGAGAGGGAACTGATCAGGTACACCGGTGTAAATCAGAAGAAAATTACTGTTATTTATCCTGGTGTTGATGAGGACTGGTACCGGGTCCCGGCGGAGCCATCGCCTTATCAGAAGCCTTACATTCTTTATGTGGGAAATGTAAAACCCCACAAGAATCTGAAAACCCTGATTCAGGCTTTCAAGATGGTAAAGGATACTATTCCCCAAGATCTCATTATCGTGGGAAAGAAAGATGGCTTTATTACAGAGGACCATGATATTTGGCAACTGTCGGAAGCGCTGGGAGACAGAGTCCATTTCACGGGATATGTGACCCGCAGCGAGCTCAAACAGTATTACCATCATGCAGATCTCTTTGTCTTCCCCTCCCTCTATGAAGGCTTTGGCCTTCCGCCCCTGGAGGCTAGAGCGGCCGGCTGCAAAAGAATCCTCTGCAGCGATATTCCGGTGACCAGGGAAATCTGGGGAAATGGGGTCCTGTACTTCCCACCGGAAGACGTGCCAGATTTGGCGAGGAAAATCGTGGAAGATGTAAATTATCCGGCTAAAGGAAAGGCAGGGATGCCTCTTCCCTGTAACTGGGATGAACATGTGCGTCAGTTTAATAGGATATTGGATTCGTGCCTTGTACAGGTATAGCAGTAAAAGAAAACATGGATTTACTGGAATGAGGTATTGACAATGGGATTGGGAAATAATTACAATGCTTTAGGCAGGCAGGCAGGCAGGCAGGCAGGCAGAAGCTCAAATCTTGAACTGTTAAGAATCTTTTGTATCTTATGTATTATAGGGGACCATTTTGTCGGCCAAAGTGGGGTAGCAGACAATTCATCATTCTTTTCTGCTTTATTCTATTGCACCGTTGTCAGCCTTTCCAGAGTAGCCTGCGATGTATTCATTATCATCAGTGCCTGGTTCATGGTGGATAAGGAATTTCATCTCAGGAAGATTATACATGTCTGGTTGACAGTAGCCATGTACACGGTTCCCATTACCATTTTCCTCTATGTGAATGGAGTAGCAAACGCAGATATCTTTTGGGCTTTTCTCCCGGTGGAAGCGAGTCCTCTCTGGTTTGCGGGATACTATATCATCCTGGTCTGTCTGTCCCCGGTTCTGAATCTATTCATAAACCGGAATTCCAAAAGTCTGGTTGAGCTTTTCTTGGGCTTTTTTTTCATCACCTTGGTTCTTTTTTCTACGATTACAGATAGGCCGGGCTTCTTCGGTCATGATATATGGACACTTATCTTTCTCTATGTAAGTACCGGCTATATCAAACGATACGTGATTGGGAACCGGAAAGAAAGCAAAGATGATGGTGCCGTCATGAATTCACCATTCCGGAAGGCTGTGCCGGGCAGATATTTTCTTATTTTTGGGATACTGTGGCTTACTCTCAATCTTTTACGGGCCCTGGTCGCAGTGCACGGTAGCTGGCATCCGGAATTCATGGCCATTGTTTCTTCTTATTTGGAGCATTACAGATCGAGACTTTCCACGCTTCCCTGTCTGATCATGGCATATACAGCCTTTTTTGGTTTCTTTTATCTCAGAATGAAAAATTCAAAGGTGGTCAATAAAGCGGCAGGAGCTGTACTGGGTATTTATTGCATGCATCAGGTACCATTTTGGTATGACTACCTGTGGAAAGAGATCTTTCATTCCACTGAAGCTATCGCAAAGTATACCGGCGGGACCAGAATGCTCTATACCATTGCCTGCATTCTTACCGTATGGCTTGCGGGCACTTTGATAGAACTGGTAAGGAATACCCTTTCAGAACGTTTGATTGAAAAGCAGCCATTTTGCGTGAATATATGCAGCCGGTTTGATACGTATCTGACAGGATGTTTGCATGGGCAGGAAAATACAGGCAGCCAGGGACATCTTTTCAAAACCGGGGCCTGGAAAGGAACTGTACTTGTTTTTTCCGCTTATTTTCTTATTTTGACCGTATCTTCCCTTGGAATTAACCATTTCCAGCCGGGGAGACATATAGTGACCAATGCTCCCCTTGCCGAGAGTAAACTACAAATGGATATTCATCCGGAACTTGTACGTTCATCGGATGGCAGCAAGGTGACCGGTACTATTGACATAGTGAATAGGGGAGGGAAAATGACTGCTATATCATCAGGCAAGTATCCTATTAATTTAGGAATCAGTGTAATATCACAGTCAGGGAAAGTGAAAAACCAGGATTATAAGCATATTCCTATTAAAAAGTATGGTAATATCTATAACGGTGAGAGAATTTCTCTCCATGTAAACCTTGACGGACTTGGCCCATCTCTTGACGAAGGAGACCGTCTGCGACTTGAAATAGTACAGGAAGGTGTACAATGGTTCAAAGGGACAGAAACCTGGTGGGACGGAAAGTAAGACTTACTATGATGTAAAGAGCTGATAAACTTCGGTCGGTGGTAAAGCAGGCCTCCTATGCTGCGTTAATATCTACATATTTTTTTGTGAAATCTACTGAGGCATGAAAGGGTTTAGAATGATAGAGTATTTAGAAGATTATATAGAACTGATGAGGCTAAAGCACTGCATTAAAAATCTATTAATTCTGTTTCCTTTGTTCTTCAGTGGCAGATTTTTCGAAATATCTAAGCTTCAAAATGCGGCACTTGGTTTTATTGAGTATTCCGCGCTAGATGTACCGCCTGTCCGCTAAGGTGTACCGTTTGTCCGCCGAGGTGTACCGCTTGCCGTTTTTAGACAACTTCTTGAACTTGCGATGTACATACCATATAAAATAATCGTGAACCGCAACTGGATGTGGGAGTGGGGTGCAATGAAAAGGGCGCTACAGGGGCCGGTACCCGTCAGCCGCATGCTGGAACGCCGCGAGACGGGTAAATGAGGAAGCCCTGGCTTCCGAGGGGCGCATGAGCTGCCATATCACGATGGAAAAGCTCACCCCCTTCCACGTGGGGGCGCTTATGTACTTCTTCTTCCTCGCCATTGCTTATGAAGGGGCGCTGGCTAACATCAACGCCTATGATCAGTCTGGGGTGGAGGATTATAAAAAGATACTCCATGAGGATCTGAGGGAGTATATTTTGGGAGAGAAGTAATTTTATAAGTGAAGAGAGAAGAGGAAAGAGGGAAGAGAACCTCCGGCGGCGAAGCCGGTGGCCTGCATGCGCCATTCCCTCTTTTTCGTGTGTACTTACAGCTGATAGGTAGTCAAACGTCAGATGGATGGGTTTTAGAAAGAAGATAAGTAAAATTAAGGGGATATAACATATGGTATAATTAAATAAACAAGCATTTAGATGCTATAGAGAGGTTGGCTGGCCCATTTCGAAATTATTGAATAGTGAACTTTCATTAAATTGGTGGAGTTATTCAGGCTATTTACAAAATGGATAATGACTCTAAAATGATATCTAAATAACCCCAAATTTTTCTTGAATTATTGGAAAGAGGTGAACGGAGATGGATTGGCAGAAGCACAGGTATATATTCCGGCAGAAGGCAAACGGGGTCAAGGGGAAGGCATTTCATGGTTTCTTATGGCTTCAGCATGGGAAGTCGTATTGGGAATTATTGAAGCATGTATTTATTTCTGCGCTGATTGCCCTGGGCGTTTCGGTTGGAATCCTGCATGGGCTGGAGTGGGCAAATGGTCTTTTGGGCTGGGCGCTTGATATCAAGGCAAGTGATTTCATCGCTATAGTTGCGGCAGGCATCAGCGTGGCCGGGGTGTTTCTAGCGTTATATTGCTCGAATATCGCCGCTGTTTTTTCAGCCCGGTATTCCCGTGCGCCGAATGAGGTTTTCGATCTCTTTATGAATAGTTTCATTACCGGCGCCGGGGTGCGTGTGGTCTTGTACTATATCGTTTATTCGTTCTGCTTCATTTATCATCTATGGAAAGTGCCAGAGACTTCGTACCTGCTTACGGGTTTCTGGGGCTTTTTTACTGTTTTGATTATCTTAGTTTTTGGAGAGCTGGGGCAGAAGTCGTTGGCGTTGACGGATGCATTCAAGCTATTGAAGCGGGAGTATGAGGATATTTTTCATTCTCTGTATTTGATAGAAAATGGAACCTCACTGGCTGAGGGAGAGGGCATAGCAAATATCCGTGGGGCTGTAGCAAGGAGTCTGCGGGTCATGGACATAATGGAGAAAAATGCCATTTCATCAGGAGATTTCTCGGAAGCGTCACTTCTTGTTTTCATGTGCAGCAATGTTGTGCTGGTATGGCACTATATGACAATCAAGGAGAGAATTCCTTATGATTCGGTCTGGTTCCCACAGAGGCAGGTGAAGCCGGAGTGGTATGAATTACCGGGATATCAGAAAAAGATCGCGGTGCAGCTTGGTGGTGTGGCTTGGGACCAAAGAGAGAAAAATTATTATTTTCTAGAGCAGTGGATTCATACTATCAATGGCAGGGGGATTCCGCGGTTATCGCAAAACGATAATTGGACTTACCGAAAGGAGTATTTCAAATTTTTAGGAAATTATCTGGCAGTCGGGGCTCCATTGTCATCGTGCAGTTTCGTGGCAGATAGGATTTATGATATCCAAAAGGAATGGATTACAGTCTGGGGGCTAACGGAAAAGAGCGAGTCTATAATCGTGACGACGGAGAATATCGGGTTTCTATATGTATCCTATGTGCTCGGGGTACGGAAGAGTATTGAGAAAATGGATGTGGATGCCATTGTCTCCTATGTGTCATCATGCAAGGATTTCAGAAAAGTGGATTTCCGGAAGGCGCCATTTTCTAATGTGGAGGAGTGCAGATTTTTTCTAGATCAAATCAATAATGAAATGATAGTGACTGGAGAGACACTAACGCCGGATTGGTTTATCAGGCAGTATCATGCAAAGACAATCTTTGAAAAGTTGGATGCGATCAAGGCGGATGCCTGTGTTGTAGAGCCGCAACGGATGAAGCAAATGCTGGATGCCGTCTATAGGCGGAATGAATATGTGGCGGCAGCTTACCTTCTTCTCCGTATGCGGGAATATCACAGCAAATGTAAGCTGCTCGAAATGGAAATTAACCAGGCAAAGATACAATGTCGGACATATTGCAAGGATGAGGTGACCTATCCATGGATGGAAAAGAAGTTGGATTATAGCCATCAGTGGAAAGTGCTGGCAGGTGAAATCGCAGAAATGCGGCTGCCTATTCTCCAGCATCTGTTGGAGGATCGTGATAAATATACCTGGTGGCTGCAAAAGGATACGACTCTTCTTGGGGGACTTGTGGGCATGGAGGATGAGTGGCTTATAGAGTGCATTGCTGAAAATGATTTTTCAAGTTTTACCAAGGCCTATGCTACTTATAAGGAAATCGTCACTTCTTATGCCTGGTTTATTGTGCATACAATTGAGACGAAAGACCGGAATCCATTATGGGTAATGGACCAGGTGAACCGGCCCATTATTAATTTTATTGCCATTAGTGGCTATGCACTGCTTTGGAGCGAAGCAGTAGGAGATAAACGGTGGAGAGAAACCGTTGAAGCTGCCGGTGCGCCGGAGATGGATAGGGAGCTGCTGCTGCATTTTGTTTTTTGGAAAAATGACTCAGGCAGGCTTACGGATGGTGATGAAATACGCTTTGACTGGAGGCAGAAAATGGATAAGGCCATAGGGAGATTGCCCGTATTTGAAGAAATTCTTCACCGCCATGCGTTTCCTCTTTTGGGAAAAGCGGAAAAAAGAAAAAGGAATCCGGTGCTGGAGAACTGCATCCAAGTGATGAGTGGGCGCTGCCTGATTGATGTGGATGCTGTCGATGAACTTTATCCTATTACAGTCTTGAATAAAGCAGTGCCGGCGGAGAAACAGTACAAGAGCCATAGACGATGGGAGGTGGATGAGTGATGAACAGGTCGAAAATGGTGAAAGAAATACCGGAATTGCCGGATATTTATCTCTTGGGAGAGCCTACCGTATTGGAAAAACTGGCTTACGAAGGGCCCTTTGATGAAAACAGTAATCTTATCCGGGGAATCGTAGATGATCTCAGCGAGCCACTCAGCTTACGGGCACTAAGAGTGAAGGGAGACCTCTTCTCCATCAAGGGCTGTGAAGAACAAACGGATGAAACGGAATCACGTAAACTGTGCCAATTATATATGCATGGTGGGGAAGATTTCAACTATACTTTTGGCAATATCATCCGCGAAACTGTCCGAGCCCTCGTTTTCCACGGTCGCGCCTGGCTGGAAATCCGATTGGGGCTTGATGAAGGAAATAACGTCTGCAGTGTCCGGTTTCTCCTCCTGCATGCCCAGTTGAAGGAGGAGGGAATGGAAGAGACAGAATTTACCTCTATTACATGGGAAGGTAAGCCGGTCGATTTCAAAGTAGACGCCCATTGCCTCGTGCCGCTATCGTTGGAAGGCGCCGGGCTGCCGAAAGACCTCTTTACAGCGGCTTTCAAAAAGATTCGCGGACTTCCTCAGATTAGTGACGAGATGGAAAACGTACAGCACCCAAAGCCCGGGTATAACTTCAATGAGAAGGTCCGGAATCGGGAAATGACGATAATACAAGCGACGAAAGATATTTTCTATGTAGGATATCCTGTGGATCGTTCTAAGCTGATGAGTGATTTTCACCTGATTTGGCGTACCTGCCACTTCCGAATAATGAAACGAAAGATGATTGACTACATCGTGCAGCAGGTTAACAAGACCTTGGCAGGGCTCGAGAAAGAGTACGATTTTCCCGGAAAGATTGTGATAAATGTTCCAGTTGTGGACTACATGGGTTACTACCAGAGGCTGAAGGCTGGGGAAATTACATTGAAAGGAATACATAATATTTTCCTATATGGGGAACATTGAACTAAAAATAAAGAGGCGTACTCCATTTTAGGTACTTGGGGATTGTGACTTGGTTTAAGTGAATATTCAACCTTGGGTGAACGGCCTACTCGCGGAAAGTGTACCACTTATATGTTGCAATGTATCGGACGGAGATTCTATAGACTTTATTGTTACTTAGCTTCAGAGCCATCTAATTCGCAACTGAGAGTCAGGAAGATAGTGAAGAGACTTACTGGATGCGAAGTCGCTTGGAGCGCTCCGACTTATTCACTATTTTTAAGTCACGGACATGCATTCCCTTACTCAGGAGCACCAGCGGGGACAGGAGAATAGGCTGGTCCAGTTCATTTCGGTGAAGGAACCGGAACGGGACGTGGAAGTGGAGTGCAATGAAAAGGACGCCACTGGGCCAGTGCCCATGAGCTGCATACTGGACGCTGCAAGACGGGCAAATGAGGCGGCTCTTGCTTCTGAGAGCCGTGTGAGTTGTCATATAGCCATGAAAGAGCTCACTTCTTTCCACGTGGGGCGCTCATGTACTTCTTCTTCCTGGCAATAGCCTATGAAGGCACTATAGCAGGGATCTATCCCTTTTAAGTCTATGTGGGAAAATCTTCTTTTCTATACTTTATAATGAAATAATAGCTGAAATAGTAGTCTATTACATGATCGTAATGATTTCTCTCAATATATAGTTTACAGATAGATTTCTCTGATGGGATAGTATAAAGTAAATCTGGCCATATCTGATAGGAGGTAGCCATAGTATGAAGAAAGAAAAGTCGGCATTTTACTTGATTCTTATATTGAATCTCGACGGCAGATACGTAAAGCTATGGTGGAGAATAATCTTGTCCTTTTCGTGGGGGCTGGGACTTCATTAGATGCCGGTATGCCCAGTTGGAATAATGCTGTGTCTCAGATTGCGTCGAAGCTTAATATACAGCCTGGCTCGGAAGATACCTTGAAAGTTCCGCAGTATTATTATAATGAAAGAGGGAAAAAGGATTATACGGAGTTGATGCGCCGTATTTTTAAATATAAAATCCATTTGCAGGAGCAGGAAATTCATCATAAGATTATTTCTTTTCAGGCAGACACTATTGTTACGACGAATTATGATCACTTGATTGAACAGGCGTGTCGAGCAGAAAATGAGATTCGTCATGTCGTTAGTATTGATAAAGAACTTCCCTACAAACATGGAAAAGAACTTATTAAGATGCATGGGGATTTTGAACATGATAATTTTGTGCTTAAAGAAGATGACTACTTGAATTTTGAGCGGAACTTCAGGCTGATAAAAAATTATATAGTTTCACTAGCAGGAACGAAGACAATTCTGTTTATTGGTTATAGTTTTAGTGATCCGGACGTAAAGCAGATTTTTTCATTACTAAAAGATATTTTGCGGGAGGATTCCCAGCAGGCTTATATGATTAGTGTAGGAGAATATAATCCTATTGAAGCAGATTATTTTAAAAATTTTGGCATACGTGTCATTTATGCTGCGCAGCTTCCATGTAATAGAGACGTGGTAAATAAGACAACAATACTGGAAAATGCACTGGATTGGATTTTGCAAAATGAAAGTGAGAGTCTGCTGACGGAAGTATACCGGAAACTTGGAGGATATTATTATGTACAGCAGCCTTATGAACATGATGTTAGAGAAAAGCTAAGAGGATGCGGGTTCTCTATTCAAAAAATTTCTTTGCAAGATTATGATGAAAAAGAAAAAAGCGATAATCCTGAAATTAATGTTTTCGAAAGTTCAGACTCTGATAAACCTGACGGTTATGTTATTTGCGGACCTTATGTTGGTGATGATTATTTGAATTTGGAAAAAGCTGGACTGAAAAGCGAAAATGGTGCAAACTCTGCTGTCGTACAATATTTTCAATTGTGCTATATGGCCGACAGCTTAGTGGGTAATAATTATTATGGTAGAGAGGCAGTCCAAAATACACAATGGTATCAGCAAATAGATAAAGCACAACATTTTGAGCAAGAAGCACATGACAGTGATTTTCGTTTAAAACTAACCGATGCAGAAATAGAGCAAAGTAAAGTTCTTTTATCTGTTTTTGCCCAAACCGGCTATAAAGGATTTCTTGTTAATGTAAGTCCAAAAGAAGAGATATTCATTCCATTTCGTAAGAGCAAAAATAGTGTGGACGAAGAGATTGTAGCAGATGCTATTGACCATTTCAACTTTAAAAAATTAATGGACATAAAAGAGGCAGATGGAAAATTCCTGACTTCTTTGAATCCGGATGTATGTCTAAGACAGGCACATGTTGAATATTTCCTTGGAGAGGATTTAAAAGCATATAATTTATCTAAAGCTGCAGCTGCGGGATATTTTAAGCAGCCCAATTATGCAAAGTATTTTATTGCTAAATGCAATCAATATTATATTGGTCAGTCGATTGGATATACAATGAAGGTGGGTCAGTCTATTTCAAGTATAAATCGAGATGCAATAAAGAGAGAAACAGACAGAATCGATTTGGATCAGATTTTCTCAAATATTCCGGATTTAACAGATGAGTATGGGGAATCAGGAAATGAAGGAAAGGATTTTTTGAAAGCACTTTATTCTTTCCAGCTGGTTTACCATATACTTCAGGATGTAGTGAAGAACTCTAAAAAAGTACAGGAAGAAGCCGATACTCCTTTTATTTTATATATTGGAACTCCAGCCTATATAAAGTTAAGAGAGGATATTCTAGCTTTTTATAATTATCAGGAACGAAATCACTTACTCGCCTATGAATATGCTGAGGCTACGAATGTGTATAAATGGTCAGCGGCTGCTCTGATCAAGTCAGCCTTGATCAAAGATAAAATGCAGGAAGAAAACAGTATTAATCCTAATGCACCCCAAATTGTTAATATCCATGAACAGCAAATACGACCTTTAGAGGTACTTTTAGCAATTCGTTTTTTAGATGCAGATGAGATACAAAAGATTTTGGGTAATTGTGAACATGTGCCGATTTCTGAAAATGCATTAAAATATGTAGAATCGGTGGCGTTTAATCTATCAGTAGAACCTGATAAGATACGTTTACAAAGGCATTATTTTAATTCGCTTTTGGCTCTTTGCAGTCATTTTGATTTGTCAGAGTCCTTGGTTAAGAAGGTTATAAAAACTTTGTTTCATCATATGCAGAATGTTAATGATGTAAGGGTAAATGGTATTCATGCCTATTATTTCTTGCAAGCAGTAAAGGACCAGAAGGTTTCCGAAGGGAAATTGGGAATTATCACGTTACTTTGTAGATTTATTAGCAATATAATGCAAATACTGCCGAAATGTAATCGGGATTATGAGCTATCCATTATTACTGCAATATGTGGTACCATTTTCTCTATTCTTCAAGATTGTGGAAGTGAATACTCAAATGTCAATGAAGTTAAAGAGTCACTTTTGTCTTCTTTACAGGATCAGTTTAAGGCCAGCTTTTGGGCAAGCTGTTATCCCTATTGTTCAAAACAAGTCAAAGAACCAATTCAGTTATGGTTTCAAAAGTGGAAACGTGAATTGTCTGGAAAAATAGAAGAATGCCGGATATATGCGACGTGTATAAGAAACAATATATTTGAAAACGATCGCAAGGTTGAAGATATTTGCCTTAAAAACTTAGAAGAATGGGGAGAAAGCTTCGTCAAAAGCCGAGAAAAAGGCTCTCATAGTTCAAAGGATACGGATGTAATCAACTGCATCTATGACTTCATTTACCTGGCGAAGGATGGTAAGTTTCTTAACACCGAACGGCTTAGTAGGATTTGCAGTCTTATTTCTTTGGATGCTGGGTATTGGCTGCTTCATATGAATGATGATAAAGCCTTTGAAAAGTTTGAGCCTAAGTGGGTATCTTTATGTCCAGTAAATGTATTGAAAGAAATAGAGAAAAATCAGTCCTTGAAGACTAATATTGCTGAACGGCTTAAAGCCGCGTATCTTGAAAATGGTTTGAACGATGAGTTGGTGAAAATATACTTTAAATACTTTGCATAACCTACAATAAGCATGAACAATATTTTTGCTAGTATTACCCTCTCAGAGGGTTCCTGTTTTGGTGGCGAGGACTACCCAGGTCCGGTGACGAGAATCATTGTAATTTTTGTTTAGCCCGTATTGGAGAGTTGTGAGAAAGAGAAGTACCGCTTTTCCGCGGAAAGTGTACTGCTTATTCGCCGAGGTGCACCGGACGTTCTGCAGATTTTGTGAGTATTCCGCGTTCAGAGAGCCACCCAATCTGCGACTGAGAGCCACCCGTTCCGTTGGAGAGAGCCACTGCGATTTTTGTTTGAATCCGCGCTAGAGAGCCACCTGATGTCTTTGTACAATGGATATGTGGAGTTATTTCCACTTGTTCCACTGAAAGGATGTGGTGCTCTTACTGCACAATAAAGCGCATTCTTTTCAAAGCCCGGCCGATTGAGTGGGGGGTGGAACTTCAGGCGAGAGTTGCAACTGTGATGAGAACCCATAAGGCGGCACTATAAGAATTTTATTTTATGCCAGATTTCGGTCAGCGGTAAGCGGATAGCGGTAAGCTGCAAGCTGTAAACTGTAAGCCCGGCAACCTGTTTTAGTCCACCTTGACCCGTCATCCCATTTGTCTCAGCAATCCCCTCATATCCACTAAAAAAGTCCGACGGCTATGGAGTTATTACTCCGCAGCTATTCGGACTTTTGCATTTTCTATTCAGTTTTCTTCAAATCACTTAAACTGCCATGTACATTTTTTCATGGGTTTTGTCTCGCAGCGTACGTGAATCCTGTATTCTTGAGGATATAATGGGTTCACGTCCTGGGCCATGAGGACGGGGAGGTCTTCTTTTCGGAATTTAATGGGTAATGGGGTACCGTCCTTCTTCTGCAGGCGGATGATGTATTTCTTCACGTCCACGCTGGTGATGGTGCCGGTGAGGAGCTGGTCTGTTTCTGTTTCCTGCCGGTGCTTCATGTAGGTTTCTATGGCCCTGGCGATGGGGGCTGTTTCTTCATGGGAAATGGAGAAGGTGTCGTATATGGGATGGTAATTCCAGCTGATATCCAGGGACAGGTTGGCGGTGTCCATGGTCTCATATATGGACCTGATGGATTCCAGAATTTCATCATTCTCTTCTGCCAGATGCCGGACGGGATCTTCTTTCTTATGGAGGGAGTCCATGATATGAAGAAGGCGGATGCCCGACTTATAGAGCACATTGACCTTTCGTTCCTCTCCACTGCCGTAGAAGAGGGAGTCACTATCATTGAGGGAGCCCAGCTGTACGTTGAAGGAACCGGGGGTGAGGGCAAACAGCTGGAGGTCCGGTTTTGCGGGTGTTGTTACGTATAGCAAATAGTGCTGGATTTTCTGTTCCAGGTCCACTATCTATTACACACTTAAGGTTTACGATTTCGTCTCATAAAATTCTAATGATAAAATTTATATTTTCATGTTTACAAAATGCAACTTCGCGGTATGTATATAGTAGAGAAGTAAATCAGGGACCTGCAGCATAGAAGGCCGGTCAGTATATTCCCCAGTGCTAGCAAAAGGGAAGCAGCTGCCAAGACCGGCCGGATATGGATATCACCCTGAACGCTTCTCACCGATTCAGCTGAATAGGGAAGTGGGGCCTGTACCGAGACCGAGCAGGCCAGTGGCTCTGCCGCAATTCCTCTCGATCTCGATCCTCGCACCATGTTATGTAATCCGGATTCATGACAATGAAATGCAAAAAAACACCATAAGACCCAAGGACTTTATACTGGCTCATGCTTTTGCCTCTTTGACGACTAGTTCGGCTTTTGGAGAAACTTCGGTTTCCATCCTTACGCCGGCGCCTGATTCACTGGACAAATTCTTGCAGTATACGGACACCGGGTCTTATTGGCGTGTTTACGGTTTGGTTGCAGCAGGTATTTAATGTGGTTAGAGACAAGGCAGCTGTCAGCTGGGCGGACAGGCCCTGCGGGCCGATTGGCATGTGGCTGAGCGGCGTGCGAACGGATGGGGGCTTTTAGCTGCTAGCTGTTAGCGGCCAGGAAAGCTGAACAGCCTGCGGCGGAAAAGAAAGATTTGAGATTTGAGATTTGAGAGTTGAGGTCCAGCCTGCGGCGCTTTCAACAGAATTCCATCTGAGGCTTCGCCGCAAAGGTGGCGGCGCACAAATTGGAAGTGACGCAGTATTATGCCCAGTAGCGGCGAAGCCGCAGATGGGCCCCTAATGACTCTGCACAAATAACGTTCCAATTGACTGTGCAGCAGGCTCCCTTTTTCAAAGGGAGCTCCCCACCGGGGTGAGGGATTCTGTAGGAATTATGCCAATCGAGCATTTAAAATGCTAAGTGTGTAAGCCCACTAGAATCCCTCTGTCTGCTAGCGCAGACATCCCCCTTTGAGAAAGGGGACTGTTGTCAGTGGCTGGCGCCGCATGGAATCAGCCTACGGCGTTTCCCCTCAGCTAACCTCCGTCGCCTGGCGGCGCCACCGTCGGGTCACAAAAGGAAGGCACCTTATTGTGCAGTAGAGGCGCCCACTTAGACCCGACTCGAGGGTCCTCTGCAGGACCCTCGCCTTTCCGAGTGTGCCCAGCATGGGCGCACTCTTAAGGGTGAAAGTCCCTAGACCGCCCGACAGCGGG
>ERZ791612.148-NODE-148-length-44418-cov-65.833397_pt1 | contig 44418 bp, 38 predicted proteins | sample MGYA00509963_ERZ791612 | MGnify/ENA primary metagenome ERZ791612 (study PRJEB30046, sample SAMN00791906) | human gut metagenome | study: EMG produced TPA metagenomics assembly of the A metagenome-wide association study of gut microbiota in type 2... | reverse complement strand
ACGTACGGTTCTGTGAGGGGCGGACAGAGTAATCTGATTCCGTCTACTCGACTCAAAGGGTTGTGGTGGCGGCTTCGCCGCAGGTTGTGTAGAAGGGTTGTGCACCGCTTTGCTCAGGGGGCGACGGCCTTTCAGGCCGAGGGTTGTGGTGGCGCCCTGGGCGCATTTATTATACATGGCGCCGAAGGCGCCAAACCTTGCCAGCAGCCAGCCGATAGCCGACAGCCGATAGCCGATAGCCGACAGCCGACAGCGGTCCCGTTTCTCATTTTTCCATTTTCACATACTCTTCCCCTATATCCTCTATCACTGCCTTTCCGCCGGTGAGGTCGGTGAAGAAGCGGATATGCTTTTCCCCGTTTTCCGGAAGGCAGAGGAATTCCAGCACCACCTTGTCGGTGAAATCTCGTTTCCTGACGATAATGTCTTTATCCTTTATATAATTTTCAAAGCCTCCTACGGCGCCGTAGGGTATGGTCAGGCGATAGCGTACATGGGGCGTGTAGAGGACGATGGGCGCTTCCTTCACTGCATCGGCCAGGGTGGAGCTGTAGGCACGGGTAAGCCCGCCGGCGCCCAGCTTGATGCCGCCGAAGTACCTTGTCACCACGGCCAGAAGGTTGGTGAGTTTCTGCATCTGCAGCACATGGAGCATGGGATGGCCGGCGGTGCCTGACGGTTCGCCGTCATCCCCCGATTTTTCCATCACTCTTTCCGTACCGATGCGCCAGGCATAGCAGTTATGGGTGGCATCTTTGTACTGCTTCCGGAAGCCTTCCAGCGTCTTTTGGGCTTCTTCTTCCGAATTCACCGGCACCAGGTGGGCAATAAAAATGGATTTTTTTATTTCCGTTTCTTTATGAAATGGCTCCGCCGGAGCCGCGTAGGGAATAAGCATGATGACCTCCTTTTTCTTCATTGTAACACGAAAAAACAGCGCCGGTCGGTGCTGTTTTTTGAGTCATATGTTTTTGAGTCATATGTTATGGGCAGCTGTATTCCCGAAGGTTGACTCGCCTTCGGCGCGAGGGTTGATGGGGCCGCCGGGCTTACGCCCTTGGCCCCAAGGGTTCTGTCCGGGACCGGCTTCGCCTCCCGGACAGGTTGAGGGCTCCGCCCAGGGTAGTTATATAGTATCACTGCGTTAGCGAGGTACGGCGCCAAAGGCGCCATTCTATTGCCGCCTTTGGCGGCATATGCTCATCGCCGCGAAGCAGCGATACCATAACCCTCCGGCCCAAAGGGCCGGTCAAACCTCAGGCCGAAGGCCTGTCACCCCTTGGACCCGAAGGGTCCATTAAAACGCCGGAATCAGTCCGTCGCTGAAGTTATCATTAATGTATTTCTTCACCGCATCGCTCTGGAAAATCTTCACGAATTTCTGGTAGGTGGGGTTATCCTTATCCTGTTCTCTGGCAGCGATGATATTTACATAGGGAGATGTATTATCTTCGGTGGCCAGGGCTTTCTTGGAGTCCAGGCCGGCGGATTTCGCATAGCCTGCGTTAATGACGGAAATGGACACATCATCCAGGGAGCGGGGCAGCTGGGCTGCTTCCAGTTCCACAATCTGCAGGTTCTTCGGATTTTCAGCAATATCGCCTACCACTGCCTTGGTGGGGTCCGTGCCTTCCTTCAGCTTCAGCAGGCCCTGATGGTCCAGGAGAAGCAGGGCGCGGCCGCCGTTGGAGGGATCATTGGGGATGGACACTTTGGCGCCATCAGGAACGTCTTTGATGTCGGTGATTTTATTGGAATAAATGCGGAGCGGTGCCAGGTAGGTATTTCCAATGGAAACCAGCTTGGTACCATTCTTTTCATTGAAGGCTTCCAGGAAGGGACCGTGCTGGAAGGAGTTCAGATCGATATCACCTGCAGCCAGCGCCTGGTCCGGGGTCACGTAGTCGGAGAAGGACTTGATATTCACCTTGAGTCCCTGTTTTTCTGCTTCCTGGGCCACAAATTCCATAACCTTTTCAGAATAACCCGGTGTAATGCCTACGGTGATTTCCTTCTTTTCTGCCGGCGCCTTGGCATCCTTCTTGTCACCGCCGCAGCCGGAAATGGCGCCGGCCACTGCCAGGGCTGCCAGAGAAAGGGCTAATGTTTTCTTCCAGTTCATAATAAAACCTCCTGCATATAATATGTTAAAAATATACAAAACAAAAATCCCCCGTCCCGAAAGGGACGGAGGACCGTGTTACCACCCAATTTCACCAATGAATCACTTCATCGGTCTCATAAGGTACGCCGGACTATGCCTTGATACCCTGTCTCTGTAACGGGAGCTCCCGGGCCGCTTCATCATTCAGCGCACCAGGCTCAGAGGCCATCTTCCATCAAACCGTCCGCACTCCCTTTCACCCAACGGAGCTCTCTTGGCCGGACCATTTCATGTACTCTTCTCTTCACTGCCTTTATGAAGTTGCATTAAATATACCATCGGGAAATCATGAAGTCAAGAGAAATTTTACTACCAGTCAATCCAGGTCAGTGCCTTTTCCAGCTCGTAGAAGGTCTTCCCGTCCCAGAGAATATCTTCCGTCACATGGTTCAGCACATCATCGCCATCATCGGATTCATAGTAATAGACCAGCTCCATGAACTCCTCAAAGGGCTCTTTGGAAAACCGGTACTTCTCCACACTGATACTGTAGGTATTTCTTCCGGGATGAAATTTCAGCCCCGAGAACCGGTACACATACCCCCGGTGCCTCACGGAAGCCTCCCCGTCATTCAGATAATCAATAAACTCGTCTGCGTCGCCGCCCTGCATATGATTCACTGCTCCTTTATACTAAGACCTCGCTATGATGGCTTTATTATACATGATGAGGGGAAAAGGTTCAAAAGGTTCCGCATGATGGGAAAAGGTTCTTAGGATTGACCGGCCTGACGGCCGGAAGGTTCTTAGGTTTGACGGGGCTCTTGGCCCCGAGGGTTGTGGTGGCGGCTTCGCCGCAGATTATAAAAAAGCCGGCCCGCCCCATTCCCGTCATTTCGACCGTAGCGGAGCGGAGTGGAGAAATCTCACGCCCCAAATGACAGAAAAGCCGGCCCGCCCCCTCCCGTCATTTCGACCGAAGCGGAGCGGAGTGGAGAAATCTCCCCCTCTCATGGTACAGGCGGCATTACGGTAGGAGATCTCTCGACTCAGAGCATCATGGGAGCGGTTCCTGTCTGCCTCCCATAGCGGCACGTACCTCCGCTCGAGATGACGGTGGCGGCTTTGCCGCGTTGGAAAGCGCTCAGACCATAGAACCCGGGCGCCGCAGGCGCCACCCTGCTTTCGGGAATACAGCCAGCCGACAGCCGATAGCCGATAGCCGACAGCCGACAGCCGATAGCCGTCATCAGTCCCGCTGCTGTCCCATCAGCTCCTGCCGGAAAGCTGCCACTTTCTTTATATCTTCCGGCGTGGTGCGGCAGCAGCCGCCGATGAGGCAGGCGCCGGCTTTCTGCCAGATTTTCACAAAGTCTGCATAATCTGCGGCTGCCCCTCCCCAGGTCTTGCCGGAGGGGTCGTAATGTTCACCGGAATTGGGATAGACCACCACAGGCTTTGAAGTATATTTCCTGATTTCCAGAATCAGGGATTCCACATACTCCGGCGCTGTGCAGTTCACACCGATCGCCTTTACGCAGGGGATGGAGTCAAGGGCTTTGGCGCAGTCGCCGATGTAATCGTCGCCGCAGGTATGGAGGCCGTCTTTGCAGGAAAAGGAAACCCAGGCGGAAGCGTTCTTGATTTCCGACAGCACGTCTGTCTCTGCCAGAGCTTCCAAAAGGCAGGGAATGGTTTCACAGGCAAAGATATCGGGACCTGCTTCTGCCAGGATATGCAGGCGTTCCCGGTGGAAATCGGCCAGTTCTTCCCTTGTCTTGCCGTAATGGCCCTTGTATTCGCTGCCGTCGGCCAGGAAAGCGCCGTAGGGTCCCACGGAAGCCGCTGCCAGGGGCACCGGCCTTCTTTCCGGCGATGTTTCTGCCAGGAACTCATCCCTGGCCTCCTGCACCAGCTGCACAGAGCGGATAAGGAGCTCCCTTCCCTCTTTGCAGGAGAATCCTTTCTTCTCAAAGCCTTCCAGGGTGGCCTGGTAGCTGGCGCTGGTGACAATGTCGCTTCCTGCATCGAAATAGGAACGATGCACCGCCTTCACCAGATCCGGTCTTTCATAGAGGGCGATGGCACTCCAGAGCTCATCATTAATAGAAAAGCCCTGCCTTTCCAGTTCTGTGGAAAATGCGCCGTCCAGCACGATGAATGGATATTTTTTTAAGATGTCTTCTATCATAATAGCTCCTTTATCAAAAGCCGCTTCGCGGCCGGGTTCAGAGGATTTTTCCGCCCTTTGGGCACAAAGGGACGCGGCGGATGCCGCAGGTTGTGTAGAAGGGTTGTGAAGGGAAAGGTCGACGGCCCTCCGGGCCGAAGGTTGTGGCCGCCTGTCGGCGGCGGGTTGTGTTCGCTTCGCTCAGGGGGCGACGGCCCTTCGGGCCCGAGAGCTTCTGATAGTCTGATGTCTTCCCGCCGACTGGTATTTATCGGCATTGATATCACTAACGACAGGCACCGAGATTCTTCACTGCGTTCAGAATGACAGTGTCCGGCGGGAAGCGGACAACCCACAGCAGTCAAGGTCCCACTAGTCCACTAGCCCACTAGCCCACTATTTCACAATTTCTTCCGGCGGTTCTTTACCAAACCACTTTTTATAGATTTTCGCAAATTCTCCGTTTTTCTTGATTTTGGCCAGGCCATCGTCGATTTTGGTGAGAAGGTCCTTATTTCCCTTCTTCACTGCAATGGCCAGGTATTCGGTAGACAGGGCCACCGGTGCAGTTTTGACGGAATGGTCTTCCGTTTTCGCCACGTAGTATTCATTGGTGGGGATATCATTGACCACGGCATCCACGGCACCCTGTTTCAAGTCAAGGAACGCATCGCTCAGGGTGCTGTAGGTGCGGACATGAGCCCCTTCGATTTTCCGGGCCGCCTCTTCACCGGTGGAGCCGATGGTGACGCCCAGGGTTTCACCGGAAAGGTCAGCCTTTGACCGGATATCCTGATTATCGCTCCTCACCACCACGCCCAGACCGGCAATGTAGTAGGGTTTGGAAAAATCGACAGACTGCTTCCTGTCTTCGGTAACTGTAATGTCATTGATGGCCGTATCCAGGTCGCCAGACTTCAGGGCCGGAATGAGACCGTCGAAATTCACATTTCTGATTTCCGTGGAGAGTCCCTCTTCCTTCGCAATGGCATTGATAATGTCCACATCAAAACCTTCATAGGCCTTGGTGTCCATATTCTGGAAACCAAAGGGCGGATAGGCTGCATCCATGCCCACCCGAAGAACGGACGATGTCTGTTTCTCCTGTCCGCAGCCTGTCACGGCTGCCGTAATACCGAGAAGCAAAGCTAAGAAAAGAAATAGTTTTTTCATAGGGATCCTCCTATCTAAAAAAAGGTTCATGGACACGCCCTTTGGGCGTGAAGGTTCAGAGGGTTGTGGTAGCGTCCTTCGGGCGCATTATAAAATGGCGCCGCAGACGCTCACCCTGCCTCCATGGCGTGGGCTTTATAACTCCCCTTTGAACCAGCCCGAAAGGCGGAGCCGATTCCGGGCGGAACTTGTGCGGTTCCTGCATAGGAACCGCAAGTCAGGCTCATATGCGAGCATGGCCTGCCCATTAAGCGAGCACCTTACCGCCTGACCGTAGCCCAGGGCGCAGCCCGACGGCGGCTTGAACCCGGGCACCAAAGGTGCCTGAACCCTCTTGCGTTCGAGAATACTGTTTTCTGATGTCTGTCGTCTGATAGTCTGATGTCTTCCCGCCGACTGGTATTTATCGGCATTGATATCACTAACGACAGGCACCGAGATTCTTCACTGCGTTCAGAATGACAGTGTCCGGCGGGAAGCGGACAGCCGACGGCGGTCAGCGGAAATTTGACTGTCTGCCATCTCCCCACGTTCGGGAATACGGCCTAGCGGACAGCCGACAGCCGATAGCGGATAGCTGTCTCACTGTCTCACTGCCTCACTGTCTCACTGTCTCACTGCCCCACCAGTACACTAGCTCACTAGATCACTAGCTCACTAGATCACCAGCCCATTAATTCCCGTGGAGCGGATTATGTACATTGAAAGGCATGAGATTGTCCAGACTGTAGGGCGTTTCCTGGTATACGAAATTCAGCCAGTTATGGTAAAACAGATGGGCATAGCTGCACCATACGAAACGGGGCCTTTCCTGGGGATCATCGTAGGGATAGTAATTTTCCGGCAGACGGATGGGAAGTCCCTTTTCCCTGTCCCGCTTGTACTCCCATTCCAGGGTGCGCAGGTCGTATTCAAAATGGCCCAGCACGAAAATGCGGCGGGATTCCTTGTCGGAAATGATGTTGATGCCGTTTTCCTCGGACCGGGAAAGAACGGTGAGTTCCGGCGTGGCATCCACTTTTTTATCGTCAATGGAAGTATGACGGGACTGGGGAATGAAATAGCGATCGTCGAAGCCCCGGAGGAGCGGATGGTAGGCCAGGGTGAGATTGTACTGGTAAATACCGAAGAGTTTCCTTGGAAGGATTCTCTTTTCCACACCATAGTCCCGATACAGCCCTGCCTGGGCGGCCCAGCAGAAATGGAGGGTGGAGAACACATGACTGTCGGCCCAGTTGAAATATTTCAGCATTTCCGGCCAGTAATCCACTTCCTCATAGGGCATTTTTTCCACCGGCGCCCCGGTAATGATAAAGCCGTCATACTTCCTGTCCTTAATATCATCAAAGGTGAGGTAATTTTCATCCAGGTAGGACCGGTCCGTATGGGTGGTTTCCCGGGAAGCAATACGGGCAAAATCCACATCCAGCTGCAGCGGCGTATCCCCCAACAGGCGGAGAAGCTGTACTTCTGTCGGTTTCTTAATAGGCATGAGGTTCAGAATCAGTATATGCAGGGGACGGATATCCTGGGTCCGGGCCCTTTTTTCTCCAATGGTTACGATCCCTTCCTTCTTCAGCTCTGAAACAGCGTCCAAACCGTCGGCAATTTTAATCGGCAAAATGAAAACCTCCTTGTAAAAGCATACATGCAATAAAAAAATCCCGTCCCCTAAGGGACGAGATCCTCGTGTTACCACCCAATTTCATCTTTCCGTCACCGGAAAGACCTCACAGGTACGCCGGCCATGCCTTGATACCCTGTCTCTGTAACGGGAGACTCCCGGACTGCTTCACCATTCAGCATATCAAGCTCAGAGGCCATCTTCTCCATGCTTTCCTGTGCTCCTTCTCACCAGTGGGAGCTCTCTTTGCCATTCCTGCACGGGTACTCTTCTCTTCCCTGCTTCTTTGAAATTATAGCTATTTTAAACTGTCTGTGAATAAATGTCAATAGGATACGCCTGCGAAGGTAAGTGTCAGCCGACAATAGGAAGGCCCTTTTGTGGGCAGGCTAAGGGCCAACTTCGGCTGACTTGCGCATTCTATGCAGAATGCGCACATGAGGGTTCACAGGGTTTAAAAGGTTCAGAGTGTGGTGGTGGCGCCCTGCGGGCGCAATGTTATTATACATAAGAAGTAATGGTGTTTGATGCGCCCTCCTTTTGGGAATACAACCAGCGGCCAGCCGCGATAGCCGATAGCGATCAGCTGACAGCGGATAGCGGGCAGCTTCCACTGACAAACTGTGAAATTGTGAAAAAATATATAGGGTACTTCTTTTTCCCTTTCTCCACAGGCGGAAAAAAGGCTTTCATTCTTATATTGATTTTCTTCTTTCCATTGGACATGGACAGGAGGAAGGGCATGATTTTCTATGGTATTCTCCCTTTTACTCGTTCTTTTTACGAAATTCATCAGCTTTGACCTTTTCTTGGTAGAACCTTTTCCTCCTTTTTTCTTCCCGTCTCTTTGTCTGTGAAAAGTGAATTCACAGTTTTTCTTCCTGTGGACAAGTGAAATATCCCTGAATGCCCCTTGCTTCCCCCTGTCATTTTCCACTTTTTCCCATTTCATCCAGACTTGTTCACAGTTATTCACAAATTTTTGTGTATATCTCCAGTAGACACCTCCCTCTTTGCCGCTGATTGTCTACATTTGGAATTCTCATTTCAAAGTTATAAACAGCCTGTGAATAAGTCTGTGGAAAAGTGAGTTTTCCTTCTTTTGTGAAATAAGTATACACTTTATTTCCTCTGTCCTCTTTCCCACACAAAAAGAGCTGCGGAAAACCACAGCTCTTTTTGTGTATACCATTATTTATCGTCTTCAATCGGATAGTCCTGGAGGGCATCGTAGCCTTCTTCGCCGGTACGGATTTTCACTGCATTGTCCACGGTGGTGACGAAGATCTTGCCGTCGCCGTACTTGCCGGTGTAAAGTGCTTTCTTAGCCACTTCGATAATCGTTCTGGGCGGAATCTTGGATACCACCATATCTACCCGCACTTTCGGAAGGAGTTTGGCGGAAACAGCAGCGCCGCGGTACATCTGGGTCTGTCCTTTTTCAAGGCCGAAGCCCAGGGCCTGGGTAACGGTCATGCCTGTAATGCCGATGGCTTCCAGGGAGGCTTTCAGAATTTCAAAACGCTTGTCCGAAGTAATGATGGTGACGCAGTAAAGGTGATGGCCGTCTGCCGGCATTTCTTTGGGAACCACAGTGTCCGGCACTTCCTTGTCCATGGGGATTTCCACCGCATTCTTCGGAGCCTTGCCGGCTTCGATTTTTCCTTCCGTGGTTTCCGGAATCATCATGAAGTCTGCATAGGCAGAAGCCAGGCCATGCTCTTCGAAGTCAAGGCCGTTGATTTCTTCCGACGGGCTTACGCGGAGGCCGATGGTGGCGCGGATGATGCGGAATACAATGTTAATGGCAATGAATACGTAAACTGCCACTGCCACCACACCCAGAATCTGGATGAAGAGGTAATGGGGATCTCCTGTATAGAGGAGACCGTCAGATTCGGAGAAAAAGCCGGTCAGAATGGTGCCCAGGGCGCCGCATCCGCCATGAGCGGCAATGGCACCTACAGGGTCATCGACTTTTAATTTCTGATCCACAAATTCGACGGCGTAAACGATGAAGATACCGGAAATAATGCCGATAACGAAGGAACCGGGAACAGTGACGGTATCGCAGCCGGCGGTAATGGCTACCAGCCCTGCCAGGCCGCCGTTCAGTGTCATGGATACATCAGGCTTTCCGTATTTCACCCAGGTGACGATCATGGTGGTGCAGGCAGCTGCGGCTGCAGCCAGGTTGGTGGTAATCATGATATGGCCCACAGACTCAATGGTCTTGTCGCCGGTCATGGAAACGGTGGAGCCGCCGTTGAATCCAAACCAGCCCATCCACAGGATGAACATGCCCAGGCAGGCCAGGGTAATGCTGTGGCCGGGGATGGCGTTTACGGTGCCATCCTTATTGTACTTGCCGATTCTGGGTCCCAGAAGCCATGCCCCTACGAAGGCACACACGCCGCCTACCAGATGAACGCAGGTGGAACCGGCGAAATCATGGAATCCCAGTTCGGAAAGCCAGCCGCCGCCCCAGATCCAGTGACCGGAAATGGGATAAATCAGAAGGGAAATGAGTACGGAATATACGCAGTAGGCAGAGAACTTCGTCCGTTCTGCCATAGCCCCGGAAACGATGGTAGCCGAAGTAGCGCAGAACACAGTCTGGAAGAACAGGTAGGCCAGCGGTGTATAACCGGCATCATCAGGCACTTGGAAATGGGTGACAAAGAGATCTGGCATGCCGATGATACCGCCTATATCCGTACCGAACATGAGACCGAAGCCCAGGAACCAGAACACCACGGTGCCCAGAGCAAAGTCCATGAAATTCTTCATTACAATGTTGCCGGCATTCTTGGCACGGGTGAGCCCCGTTTCCACCATGGCGAACCCGGGCTGCATGAAGTACACCAGAATAGCTCCTAAAAGCACCCAGATGGTGTCCACCGATGAATACCTTCCCTCCGGCTCCGCCGCCATGGCCACCGCCGGTGTGGCCAAAGCTGCCAGAAGCAGCGGCCACTTTCGAATGACTGCTTCCATTTTTTTCATAAAATCCACTCCCTCTCCTTAACAAAAAAGGTCTGAGAGAATGGCGGCTTTTTCTTGAAAGCAGAAAGGGCCCGGATATATTTCCGGGCCCCCTTGTCCAAAAGAAAAAGCCTGATGTGAACCATTCATCATCAGACATCTTTGTCAAAAATATGTAATTGCGGCCTTTCGGCCTTCTGTATGTTAATAGGATACAATAGCATTTGGTCCGCGTCAAGGGGGAAAATGAAATTGGGCTGCGAAGGGCATATTCAAAAGGTTCTAAGGGTTCAGAGGGTTCAGAGGGTTCAGAGGGTTCAAGGGGGAAGGTTCTTAGGATTGACCGGCCCTATGGGCCGGAGGGTTCTTAAGTTTGACGGGCCTTTGGCCCGAGGGTGATGGTGGCGGCTTCGCCGCAGATTATAAAAAAAGGGCGCGGCTAGCGCCGCAGGTTGTGTAGAAGGGTTGTGAAAGGAAAGGTTCTTCCCATCACTCTTATTGTCCCACCGCTTGCGGTGGCAAGATTTTGGGGAAAAGCCGACAGCCGACAGCCGACAGTAGTCACCCGCCAGCCAATGCCTGCTATCCCGCCAAGGGCACACTGAAAGGCATATCTATACAGAATACTCATGCTTCCATGACTTAGTTTTCAAAATCAGCGGCCGGTGTTATAGTAGAAGGAGCGGGCAGGAAAGACGTTTCCTTCCCAATCATTTCATTCGAGGAGGCATACTATGGCGAATTACAATCCTTATGAAAACATGCTTGATGTGCTGGACAAAGCAGCTCAGGTACTGGGTTACCAGAAAGAGGATTATGAATTTGTACGGTACCCGGAAAGGGAACTGACCGTGAGCATTCCGATCCGCATGGATGACGGCCATGTGGAGGTTTTCTCCGGCTACCGGGTACAGCATTCCACAGCCCGGGGCGCGGCCAAAGGGGGCATCCGTTTCCATCCCCAGTCCGATGAAAACGAAGTGAAGGCGCTGGCTGCGTGGATGACCATTAAGAACGCCATCGGAAATATTCCCTACGGCGGTGCCAAAGGCGGCATCCGGGTGGACCCCCACAAGCTGTCGGCGCGGGAACTGGAACGGCTTACCCGAGGCTATGTGCGGAAGATTTACCCCATCATCGGGCCCGATAAGGACGTACCGGCACCGGATGTGAATACCAACGGCCAGATTATGGCATGGATAGCCGACGAATACGCCGCTCTCTCCGGCAGCTGGCAGCCCGGCGTGGTCACCGGCAAGCCCCTTGCCACCGGCGGTTCCCTGGGAAGAAATGAAGCTACCGGCCGGGGTCTTCTCTTCACCCTTCAGACCTGGTGTGAAAAGAATCACAAAGATATCAGAAACCTCACCATGGCAGTCCAGGGCTTTGGCAACGTAGGCTCCGTAGGTGCCCTCCTCATGCACCAGGAAGGCGTGAAAATCACTACCATCGGCGATATCAACGGCACCTGGCACAACCCCAGGGGTCTGGACATTGAAGCCATGTATGTATACGCCAACTCCCACGGCCGCTCCCTGAAAGGTTACACCGAAGAAGGGGCTGAAATCATTCCGGACAGTGAACTCTTCAGCCAGGATGCGGACGTTCTCTTCATGGCAGCTCTGGAAAACCAGCTCAACGGAAGCACCATGGAAAAGGTCAAAGCACCCCTCATTCTGGAAGGTGCTAACGGTCCCACCACGGAAGAAGCGGATGCTTACTTTGAAAAGAAGGGCATCGAAGTGCTGCCGGATGTGATGAGCAATGTGGGCGGCGTCGTAGGTTCCTACTTCGAATGGGTCCAGAACCGTACCGGCTACTACTGGACCGAAGCGGAATACAATGAGCGTATCCAGAAGAAAATGAGAGAAGCCTATGAAGACGTATATGCATTGAAGGAAAAATATCATGTCACCTACCGCCTGGCCGCTTACATGCTGGCCCTGCAGCGGGTGGTGGAAGCCCAGAATACCAGAGGATTTTTAGGATAACAGGAATAGGGGAATCAAGGGAGGCCTCCTGCCTTTACGCAGGAGGCCTCTTTGCGTACCGGCAAGCGTGATATAATCAGAAGAGAAACGTATTTCAGGGTTCTCCGGGAAATCATTGTCAAACCCGGAAGCCTTTTGCGCCCTCTGATTTTCGGGCCGCGAAGGGCCCCTATTCACCAGGAGAAAACCATGTTCATTATCGGATGCCATTTATCTGTTTCCAAAGGCTTTCTGTCCATGGCACAGACTGCCACCGCCCTTGGCGGCAATACATTCCAGTTCTTTCCCAGAAATCCCCGGGGCGGAAAGTCCAAGCCCCTCATAGAAGAAGACGTGGAAGGGCTGGCCCGGTGGATGGAAGTGCACCACTTCAGCCCTATCCTCTGTCATGGCGCCTACACTATGAACGGCGCCTCCACGAAGGAGGGCGTGCGTGACTTTGCGCGGACTGCCATGAGGGAAGACCTGGCCAAGACGGCCCATCTGCCCCGCTGCATGTACAATTTCCACCCCGGCGCCCATTTGAAGCAGGGCGTAGAAAAAGCCACGGTTCTGATTTCCGACATGCTGAACTACGCCATGGACCAGGAAGAACTACCAAAGTATGTACTGCTGGAAACCATGGCCGGGAAAGGCACCGAAGTGGGCCGCACCTTCGAGGAACTGGCGTCCATTATAGACAGAACGGAAAGAAAGGACCGGCTGGGAGTATGCCTGGACACCTGCCATGTATATGACGGCGGCTACGACATAGTGAACGATCTGGATGGCGTGCTCCGCCACTTTGACGAAGTCATCGGCCTTTCCCGGCTTCACGCCATCCATTTGAACGACGACAAGAACCCCCTGGGGAGCCATAAGGACCGGCACGAAAAAATCGGAGAGGGCACCCTGGGCCTTGACGCCATTGCCCGCATCATCAATCATCCCCTTCTGAAGGACCTTCCCTTCTACCTGGAAACACCGAACGAACTTCCGGGATATAAAAAGGAAATCGCCTTGCTGAAAGGGCTGCGGGAACCATGATATAATACAGAAAGAAAGGGGGAGTGCCTATGTGCAGTGCATCGGATGTACAGAAAATCATCCAATCCGTGGCAGGGGCCTACCGCTCTGTTTTCGGAAATGACGTGGTACAGATTATCCTGTACGGTTCCTATGCCCGTGGCGATTTCACCGATGATTCAGACCTGGATCTGGCAGCTATTGTAGTGGGTCCCCGGAGGGAACTGCAGCAGAAGCTGAAACAGGTCTGGGATATATCTTCCGACTTAGAGCTGGAGTACGGCATCATCATTTCCCCCGTTGTCATCCCCTATGACGAGTATATGAAATACAAGGATGATGTGCCCTATTACCGTAATATCAGCAGGGAAGGGGTGAACATTGTTGCTTGAAAAACGGCTGGAACTCATGAATTATCGAATGGAAATGGCAAAAGAAAGGCTTGACTCCGCCCATATCCTGTTGGAACACCATAATTTTAAAGATTCTATAGGCCGTTCTTACTATGCCATGTTTACAGCCGTTCGTGCCATTCTGGCATTGGATGGGGTAGACTTTAAAAAACATGCCGGTGTCATTTCCTACTTCCAAAAGGAATACATCAAAACCGGTGTATTTGAGGTCCGATACTCCAAGTATCTAAGCCAGGCCTTTCAAATTCGGAATAATACAGATTATGCCGATTTCTTTATTGTTTCAAAAGAGGATGCCGATGAACAGTATGCAAGGGCAAAGGACTTTTATGAGATGATTAAAAATTACCTGCCCGGCAGAGTGAATAGGAAAGTGTAAGAAGAGGAATTTGCAGAAAGGCAGATTCCTCTTTTCAATCAGACAAAGGAGGCAGTCATGAAATTTATCCATACAGCAGACTGGCATCTGGGGAAGCTTCTGAAGGAGCACAGCATGACCGAGGACCAGGAATGGCTTTTAAACAACCGGTTTCTTCCCCTGGTGGACGAAGAAAAGCCCGATGTGATCCTTCTCTCCGGTGATGTGTACGACCGTTCCTATCCGCCGGAAGAAGCGGTGGAGCTTTTTGACCGGATGACCGAGGAAATCGTGGGGAAAAGGAAAATCCCCTTTATCATCATCAGCGGCAACCATGACAGCGCCGAACGGTTGGCTGTGGCCAGCCGCCTTTTGAAGTGGCAGGGCCTTTATATTTTCGGCCCCCTCACCCGCCTTTTTCCGGTGATTCTGGAAGATGCCGATGGAAAGGTGGCCTTCTGTCCCCTTCCCTACGCCGAACCGGCCCGGGTGCGGGTCATGATGAATACCCTGGGCCTTAAGGGAGCCGACCAGGTGCATTCCTATGAAGAGGCGGAAACGGTGCTGTCCCGCTATCTTCTTTCCCTTCTCCCGGCAGAGCCCCTGCGGAAGGTGGCCCTGGCCCACGCCTTTGCTGCCGGCGGCACACCGTCGGAGTCAGAACGTCCCCTTTCCATCGGCGGCTATGACCGCATCAGTGATGCTGTTTTCGAGGACTATGACTACACCGCCCTGGGCCATCTCCACAGGCCCCAGAAAACACAGAAGGAGTCGGAGAAAATCCAGTACAGCGGCAGCCTCATGCGCTATTCCTTCGACGAGGTGAACCAGAAGAAAGGTGTCATCGTCGGCGAACTGGACAAAGAAGGGAAGGTGCATACCACCTTCCATGAAATGGTGCCCCGCTATCAGGTGCGCTGCATGGAAGGCGCCTTCGACACCCTCATGAGCGAGGAAACAGAGCCCTCCGACGATTACCTGCAGATCCGCCTCACCGATGAAACGCCGGTGATTGACGCCATGCCCAAACTGCGGACGAAGTTTCCCCACGCCCTGGGCGTGGAGCAGGATATGGGCTATCGGGAAGATGAAGGAAGCCGGAATATCCGTCTGGAGCAGATGAGCGATGAAGACATACTGAAACGGTTCGTCCACCAGTTCCGGGACCGGGACCTCACAGAAGAAGAGGAAAAGCTGGCCCTTCAAACCTGGGATACCGTGTACAGAAAGGAGAATGCACAATGACACCGCTAAAGCTGACCATGCGGGCCTTTGGCCCCTACGCGGGAGAAACTGTGATTGACTTTGAGAAACTGGACGGGCGACACCTCTTCCTGATCTGCGGCCCCACCGGCGCCGGAAAGACCACCATTCTGGATGCCATGTGCTATGCCCTCTACGGCAAGACAAGCGGCGACCGCACCGGCAGCCACATGCGGAGCGACTATGCCTCCACCGCCCAGAAGACGGAAGTCATTTTTGATTTCAGAATCGGCGATAAGACCTATCGGGCCACCCGGAGCCCGGAGCAGACCATCGACAAGAAGCGGGGCAAAGGACAGACCAGGGCCGCCATGCAGGCCTCACTGTCGGAGCTGGAAGAGGGCCGGGAAGTGCGTACCATCCGCACCGGCGTAGAAGAAGCGGCAGGAAAGCTCATCGGCCTCAACGCCAGCCAGTTCTGCCAGGTCATCCTCCTGCCCCAGGGAGATTTCCGAAAACTTCTGGTAGCTAAAGCAGACGAAAGAGAAGCCATCTTAAAGCAGCTCTTCAAAACCCAGCGGTTCTCCGATTTCCAGAACGAACTGCGCCTTTCCCTGAATGACCTGCTGAAGCGAAAGGCTGCGGAAGACACGGAACTGTCCGCCACCCTCTCCATGGCCTCCGTATCCGGAGAAGAAGAGCTTCGAAAGGAAATGGAACAGACCGCTTCTTTCCTTCAGGAAATGGGAAAGAAAAAGGAAGAAGAAGAAAAGACCTACGCCCGCTTCCAGAAGGACTACCAGAAAGCGGCGGTGCTCTCCACCCATTTTGAAACCCTGGCCCGGGCAGAGGCCCAGCTGAAAGACCTTCTGGGGCGGGAAGAAGAAATGAAAAAGGCGGAGGAAAGTATAAAGTACATCCGCTCCGCCCGGGAACTGGCCCCTTATTTTGAAAATCTGGAAAAAATTTCCAAAGACGGGTTGCTGGTCAGAAAAGAGATGGACCGCTGCCAGACAGCAAGAGATGAGGCCGCCAAAGAGAAGGAAAAGCTGGCTGAAAAATCGAAAGAACTGGAAGCCCGAAAGACAGAAGTGGAAAAGGCCCGCCAGAAATCGGCGGAAATGGTGCAGTGGATGCCCAAGGCCAAAGCCTACGGCGCCACCCTGCGGGAAGTGAACCGGCTCACGGAAAAGGTCATGGAAGCGCAGGCAGAACTGCAGAAACTGAATGACAAAGCGGAAGCGGATAAGAAAATCAAGGAAAAGGCGGAAGCCGAAGCCGAAAGCCTCCGGCGGGACTACATCTTCGGCCAGGCCGCCATTCTGGCCAGCCAGCTGAAAGAGGGAGAGCCCTGCCCGGTATGCGGCTCCATCCACCATCCCCGCCCTGCCGTTTCAGACAAAAAGCTTCCCACAGAAGAAGAGGTGAAGAAAGCCCAGGAAAAGGCGGCCAGGGCGGCAGAAACCTGGAGCGACAGCACCCAGCTGGCCCAGCAGTACCAAGTCTCCGCCTACGTATCTGCCATTTCCGAACAGGGCTATGCCCAGGCCAAAATGAGAACCCTGGAGGACGTGCCGGAAGCCTTCAGAAAACCCATAGACCTGCGGAATGCCATCCACCGGCTCCATGAATCCATCCAGCTCTGGGAAAAGGAAACGGAAGACACTGCCAAAGCCCGGGAAACCGCCTCTTCCGCCTATGCTGCCGCCGATGCCGGATATAAGGCAGCCTCTACCCAGCGGGAAAAGCTGGCAAAGGACTACGGGGAATGGAAAAAAGCACTGGAAGAAAAATCCAAAGAAGCAGGTTTTGAGAGCCTGGCCGACTGCCGCAGCTGGTACGAAAAGCGGGACTTTGAAAAAACGCTGACCCGGGATCTGGAAACCTACCGCCGCCTGCGCCAGGGCGCTGAAAAAGTAGCAGCCGACGAAAAAGATTTCCTCAAGGACAGCCAAAAGCCCGACATGGCCCATCTGGGGCAGGAAGACCAGGACCGCCAGAATACCATCCACCGCATGGTGAAAATGATTTCCGACGGGGAAAACAGGAAAAAGCTGCTGGAAGACACGGCGGCCAAGGTGAAAGACATTGCAGAGCGCCATGAAAAGACCCTGCAGGACGCCAGCCTGGTATCGGGACTTTACAACCTGACCAGAGGCGAAAAATCCCGCATTACCCTGGAACGATATGTGCTGGGCGCCCTTCTGGACGAAGTGACCAGGGCGGCGAACCTGCGCCTTCTGGACATGAGCCACCACCGCTACAGCCTTCACCGCATGGCCGGCGACAGCACCGACGGCAGAGGCGGCCTCACTCTGGAAGTATCCGACAGCTACACCGGCCGCTCCCGTCCTGCCAACACCCTCTCCGGCGGCGAGACCTTCCTGGCCTCCCTCTCCCTGGCCCTGGGCCTGGCGGACGTGGTACAGGCCAAACAGGGCGGCGTGAGACTGGATACCATGTTCATCGACGAAGGCTTCGGCACCCTGGACCCCGAGGCTTTGAACAGCGCCATGAACACCTTGATCGACCTGCAGAACACCGGCCGCCTGGTAGGCATCATCTCCCACGTGCCGGAACTGGAAGAGCGGATCGACGCAAGGCTCAAGGTGACGCCGGCAGAAAAAGGCAGTCAGGCGAAGTTTGAAATATTGGAATAAGAATGTGTCATTCGCGGTGTTTTCCTCTATGTCCGAAAATCGATAAAAGGGGCGCCGATGGCGCGGCAGGTTGTGTAGAAGGGGTTTCAGAAAAAGGTGCTTAAGATGGACCGGCCCTATGGGCCGGAGGGTTCTTAAGTTTGACGGCCTTTCAGGCCGAGGGTTGTGGATTGCCCTTCGGGCAATACTTATAAAGTCAGCGTTACGGGATTGGCTTTATGAGTCATATACTATGAGAAGCATTCTAGTGATTAGCCGCCACGCGGCTCCCCCTTATCCGGCTGCGCCGGACTTTCCCCCATCCGGGGAACAGAATAAATCGCTCTATGCTTTCCTGTAGAGACATGGCCTCATGGCTAAGCATCCATAGTGCCCCCGCTTGCGGGGGAAAGGTGGTGGCGCCAGCCACCAAAGGGGGAAACTGCGAAATGGTACGTGAAGTATATGACTCTCTGTTTTTCCTCTCCATACTTCTCGTTTCCCCTTGAGGGGAAGTCCCGCGAAGCGGGAAAGGGTGTACGGGGCAGAGTACCGATAGGATGCTCCATCGCGGTCCTGACCGCCAATCGGCGGCCCCCTGAGCGAAGCGATGCACAGCGAACACATTTTGCACTATGCGAACTGGATTTGTAAGGGAGCATCAGCGACCTGAAAATCCAGTGAGTCAGTGACAGCAGAGGATGAAGGAGCGCTAGCGACGCGCAAAATGTAGTGAGTCGTTTCCCCTTTAGGGGCAATGCTTATAAAGTCAGCGTTACGGGATTGGCTTTCTGTGTCATATAGCATGATAAGCATGCTGGTGATTGGCTCACTGCGTTCACCACCAAAGGGGAAAACTGCGGAATAGTACATGAAGTATATGACTCTCTGTTTTTCCTCTCCATACTTCTCGTTTCCCCTTGAGGGGAACGCCTCGAAGAGGCAAAGGGTGTACAAGGCAGAGCGTCGATTTGACACCCCATCGCTATCCTGACCGCCAATCGGCGGCCTGTGTCATTTTGCTTCTTACCCTTGGACACACCTTCGGTGTGAGGGTTCAAAGGATTCAGAGGGTTCAGAGGGTTGTATAGAAAGGTGCTTAAGATGGACCGGCCTGGCGGCCGGAGGGTTCTTAGGTTTGACGGGGCCTTCGGCCCAAGGGTGGTGGTGGCGCCCTTCGCGCGCAGATTATAAAAAAAGGGGGCACCGCTGGCGCCGCTGGCGGCCACCCCTCCGAAGGCCCGGCCCCTTTTCATCTCCTATTTTCCAAAAATATGATAGAATAATAAAGATATATGTCCTACGAAAGGAGGCATTTTTTTGGCTGATACTTTTGACGGTAAGAACTTCCAGAAAAAGGAATGGAAGAAAAAATCGAATACCGATACCATGATCGTATCCCGGGTGCCTCCGCAGAATATTGATGCGGAAAAATCGGTGCTGGGCGCCATGATGCTGGACAAGGATGCCATTCTGACAGCCGAGGACCTCCTCACGCCGGCCGATTTCTACCGGGAAGCCAATGCCATTATTTTCCAGGCCATTCTGAACCTGTCCCACCGGGGCGAACCGGCGGATATTCTGACAGTGTCGGAAGAATTGAAGCGCATGGGGCGGCTGGACGATGTAGGCGGCGTGCTCTATGTGAATGAGCTGCCCGCCAACGTGGTGACCACCAAGTCCGTGGACCGCCATGCGGAAATCGTAGCAGGCAAGGCCAAACTGCGCCGGCTCATTGACGCCGCCGGCACCATTGCCGACGAAGCCTATTCAGAGCGGCAGGACGTGGCAGATATTACGGATGACGCGGAGAAATCCATTCTGGAGGTGACCCGGGACGAAAGACGTTCCGATTTCACCCCCATCGGCGAAGCGGTGCAGTCGGAGCTCCAGGAAATCACCCGGAAATTCAGGAACAAGGAATCCATCACCGGCCTGGCCAGCGGCTTCCCTTCCCTGGACGCCCTCACCAGCGGCTTCCAGAAAGGCGATTTCATCATCGTCGCCGCCCGCCCGTCCATGGGTAAGACCGCCTTCGTGCTGAACATTGCCAAGAACATGAGTATTTCCTCCGCCCATCGGAGCGTAGCCTTCTTCTCCCTGGAAATGTCCCGGGAACAGCTGGTACAGCGTCTTCTCTGCTCCACCGCCCTGGTGGACAGCTCCCGCCTGCGCACCGGCCGCATTTCTACCCAGAAGGAATGGGACCAGCTGGCCAACGCCGCCAGCGTGCTCATGGACGCGCCCCTCTACATCGACGACACGCCGGGCATTTCCGTTTCAGAAATCCGGTCCAAGTGCCGCCGCCTGAAAGCGGAGCACGGCTTGGACATTATTATGATCGACTACCTCCAGCTCATGCAGGCCAAGAACGTTTCCCGGAACGGAGACAACAGGCAGCAGGAAATCTCGGAAATTTCCCGCTCCCTGAAGAGTCTGGCCCGAGAGCTCAATGTACCGGTCATCGCCCTGTCCCAGCTCTCCCGAAGCGTGGAATCCAGGCAGGACCATCGTCCCTTCCTTTCGGACCTCCGTGAATCGGGCTCCCTGGAACAGGATGCGGACATGGTAAGCTTCCTGTACCGGGAGGCTTACTACAACAGGGAAATCGAAGACGATGACCCCCGGAAAAATGAAACAGAAGTGATTCTGGCAAAGAACAGAAACGGCCCGGTGGATACGGTGAAACTCCACTTCGCCGGCCAGTTCACCCTGTTCTATGAAATCACCAACCAGGAGCCGCCGCCGGATATGCAGTAGTTTGAGACATGGGTGATGAGATGCTGTATTCCTGAGCGGAGCGTAAAGGGGGGCGCCGCTGACGCGGCAGGTTGTGAAAAAAGGTTGCGTCGCTCCGCTCAGGGGGCGGCTGACCGCTATCGGCTATCCGCTATCCGTTGGCTGATTCGCCAGAATGCTTATCATACCATATGATACAGCAATGTCATCCCGTAACGCTGACTTTATGTTCATCGCCCCCTAAAGGGGAAACGACTCACTACATTTTGCGCGTCGCTAGCGCTCCTTCATCCACTGCTGTCACTGACTCACTGGATTTTCAGGTCGCTGATGCTCCCTTACAAATCCAGTTCGCATAGTGCAAAATGTGTTCGCTGTGCACCGTAAGGGCGATACCACCACCCTCGGCCTGAAAGGCCGTCAAACTTACGAACCTTAAGAACCTTCGGGACGAAGTCCCGTCACCCCTCACACCGAAGGTGTGTCCCAGGGCGATACCTTAACCCTCAGGCCGCAGGCCTGTCAAACCTGAGAACCCTCGGGGCGCAGCCCCGTCAATCTTTAGAACCCTTCGCGCCCAAAGGGCGCGGGGCCGCCAAAGGCGGCCCATTAATAAAGAATCGGGTGATACCATTGGATTTATTTGGACATGAAGACCCCGAAGAATATGCGGCACGCCGCCATCGGGAACTTTATGAAGAGACGGAAAAAATAACCTATCCTTCCCATGAAGCCCTGGCAGAGGCCATCCGAAGCTGCAGCCGCTGCCCTCTCCGGAAAGAGGGAGGTCTGGGGCCCGTGCTTTCCACAGGACCTTCTGACTCGCCTCTCATGATCGTAGGGGAGGGCCCCGGCGGGGTGGAAGATGATTACGGAGGACCCCTGGTGGGACCCTCCGGACAGCTTTTGGACAAAGCCCTCCTTTCCGTAGGCATTACCCGGGACCATGTGTATGTGACAAATATCGTCAAATGCCGTCCCCGGGGAAACAGGACACCTACCATGGAAGAAGGACGCTTCTGCGGCTCCATCTGGCTGGCAGCGGAAATCGCCCTGGTGAAGCCCAAAGTCATCGTCGGCCTTGGCAAAGTAGCCCTCCGCTTCTTTTTGGGCCATGAAGCCGGCATCATCCGCTCCCGGGGCCACTGGATCGACTATCACGGCATACCGGTGATGCCCACCTTCCATCCCGCCCACCTCCTCCGGCAGAGCGGAAGAAGCCTGGTGGACGCCAAATGGCAGGTATACTACGACCTGCTGGCAGCAAAAGAAAAAGCAGCCGCCCTCTCGCCAGACTGGGTATGGAAAAGCGAAACCATGCCGAACCTTCTTGAAAACCTCACAGAAGAGCGGAAACGGCGGCATGAAGGAAATCATATGTCATCATTACAATAAAAAGGGGATTAAATCAGTGAAACACATCATTCTGGCAGCGGCCCTCTGCGCTGCCCTGGGGACCTGCGGCCTGGCAGAAGTCAATGCCGCCGAAGAAGTATGGAATGGCCACGAAGAAGTGACTGTAATCAAAGGGAAAATCCTGAGGACCGAAACCGTAAAGAAAGCAGACCATCACAAGAAAATCCAAAAAACAGAGAAAAAAGAAAAAGCAGAAGGAGAAAAAGGCGCTCCCTCAAAGGAAGCGCCGGCCCTTGCTGCAAAAGAAGAAGCCAAAGCCTCTGCTGCTGAAACAGCCGTAAAAGAGACCAAATAGGCACCAGCTGTGGAAAAAGCAGCAGAAACGGCACCAAAAGACGCAGAAGCCCTGAAAAAAGCACCGGAAAAGCCGCGGTTTGAAGACAAGCGCATTGAAATCAACCTGGCCAGCCGCCTCCTCACCCTCTACCAGGGAGACGTGGGCATCCGCATGTATCCCATTGCCCCCGGCAAACCCTCCTCTCCCACCCCTACCGGCAGAAGAACAGTGGTGGACATGGAAATCAACCCCACCTGGATTGACCCCGACAGCGGCACCTCCATCCCGTCAGGCCCCGACTGCCCCATCGGCTACCGCTGGATCGGCATCGGCGGCAACTACGGCATCCACGGCACCAACGTGCCCTCTGCCATCGGCACCTACGCCTCCCACGGCTGCGTCCGCATGAACGAAGCAGACGTGGAAGACCTCTACGCCCATATCGTGAAAGGCATCCCTGTGGACATCCTCTATGAGCGGGTCGTGGTGCAGCGGGAAGCAGACCATACCGTAGTTTACTACATCTACCCCGACGGCTACGGCAAAGAGCCCCTGGACGTAAGCAAAGTCAAGGCCAAACTGGCCCCCTTCGGCGTGGCCTCCTGCGTATCGGACGATGACATCAAGCAGGCCATTGAAGCCTCCGATGGAAATCCCAGATACGTGGCCAAGGTTTACGACATCTACCTGGACGGCAGAAAACTGGATGCCAGAGCCTTCGGCAAAGACGGCCATATCTACCTCCCCGTCATGCCCCTGGCCCGGGCCGCCGGCATCAAAGCCGACTGGTCCTCCAACTGGAACCAGATCCGCACCCCCTATGGCAGCGCCAAGGCAGTTCTGAAAAACCGCTCCCTCTTAATCGACGCCGCCGACGCCCCTGCCCTCCTCCACCTCACAGGAAGCCTGGATAAGGACTATAACTATCAGATGAAATAAAAGAAGCCTCTGGCGCAAAAGCGCCGGGGGCTTCTTTTAAGGCTCAATTCGTGAGAGGTTTCCTATGGTGTTGGAACGCGGCTGCTTCATACCAGATGGGAAACTATTCGCGAAAGGGTTCCTACTCTATGGAAACGCTGTACTCTCATGCCGCACAGGAAACTAGAGGCGAAGGGTTTCCTGTCCGGCATGACACCACTGGTCCTTCTTTCCCACAGGAAACTTTGGGCATAAGGTTTCCTGCCCGGCATGACACCACTGGTCCTTCTTTCCTACAGGAAACTTTGGGCATAAGGTTTCCTGCCCGGCATGACACCACTGGTGCTTCTTTCCCACAGGAAACTTTGGGCATTCCAACACTAAAACCTCAAAACGGTGTATAATGAAAAAAGCATAATCACAAGGATCAAATATCAGGAAAGGTGGAAATACTATGTACAATCTGATTTTCAAAAGACGAAGCGTCCGTTTCTTCAAGGACACCGACATTTCCAAGGTAGACATGCGCGAAATCCTCCGCGCCGGCATGTGGGCCCCCTCTGCCAAGAACCGTCAGCCCTGGAAATTCATCGTAGTGAAGGGAGAAAGCAAGAAAACGGCACTGGCCCTCATGGAAAAGGGCATTGAAAGATCAGAAAAAGGTGAAGGCGTCCTGGCCGGAGCACCGGAACTCTTTACCAACGCCCGCTTCACCCTGCAGTGCATGAAACAGGCACCGGTACTGGTATTCATCGTAAATCCCCAGGGCCGCCCCCTCACCGACAACTGGACTGCCGCTGAAAAAATCCACGAACTTTCCGACGTACAGGCCATCGGCGCCGCTGCCGAAAACATGGCCCTCCAGGCTACCTCCATGGGCATCGGAAGCCTGTGGATCGGCAACATCTTCTTCGCCTACGACGAACTCCATGACTGGCTGGGCGAAGGGGAAATGGTCATGGCCATGTCCTTCGGCTACCCCAACCACAACCCCTGCCCCCTGGCAAGAAAGAGCGAAGACGACGTCATCGAAGTCCGGCTCTGAGAATAGCAAAAAGCACGGCCCCCGGCCGTGCTTTTTTAGTTTCCTATCTGATATGACGCTGTTAGGTTTTACCGTATAAAAGCTAATTATTATCCTCATGATTTTTAATCCAGGTCAATAAGTCAGACCGGCTTTTGTCCCCAGAGGCTATCTGAAGAACAATCGTGTAAAGCTCCTCTTGGGTATATGTCAGCATAATGCCATTCAGCGCAAGAAACACAAGCATAACATGAACTCCCAGTCTTTTATTTCCATCTACCATTGCATGATTTTCAATAAGACCATATCCTAGGCAAGCCGCCTTTTCCTCTATCTCCGGATATAATTCAAATCCGTCATAAGTCTGAAAAGGCGCGGAAAGTGCTGAGTCTAAAAGCCCTTCATCCCTCATTCCCCTGGTTCCACCAAATTGATTGACCATATCGTTGTACATTCGAAGTACTTGTGCTTTGGTCAGTTTCTTCATTTAGCCAATACCTCATAAGCAGTCCGATTCTGTTGCATCAGCTTTTTAGAAATGGTTTCCACCTCTTCATCGCCGGCAGTTCCATCCTCTAAGGTATCAAAATTCAGAATCAGATAGCGGGGCCGGTTATTTTTCATAATCACAGCCGCCCCTTTTTCATCCACCATGCGTGCTACTTTAGAAAAATTACGATTTGCTTCGGTCATGGGAATCATGGTATTCGTATCAATGCGCATAAAAATCACCTCTCCCTCATTATATCAGAAAGGAGGCAGTTTTGTAGGATAAATTTATCCTACAAAACTGCCTCCTTAAAAATTTCCTATTTCATGGCGCCGCTGTCATTTCGAAGGTCCGCAGCGGAGCCCCGAAATCTCCCTCCACACATGACGTGGCTGCAGCTCGCACCAGCTCACCAGCTCACCAGCTCACCAGCCCACCAGCCCACTAGCTCACTAGCTCACTAGCTCACTGTATCACTCATTTCTCCTTAAATTCCTCTATATTTCCCTGCAGACTTTTTGCCGTATCCATGAGGCGGCCGGCCTTTTCCATGAGCTCATCCATGCGGTCATTCTTATACTCCTGCACCGTCATGCCGTCGGACAGATTCCTGCTTCCCGGACGGCCGCCGGAAATCTTCACATAGAGATCTCCCACCACGCCGGAACTGTCGATGGTAAACCTGGCATCCTCCGGAATCACCGTGCCCTTCCGGATATCCAGATCCAGCACCGCCTTCCCATCCTTCACATGAATCCTGCGCACCCGGCCCACAGAGACCCCGGCATAAAGCACCTGGGCATGATCCCGGATGCCCTGGGCATTGTCAAAAACAGCATGAATCTCATAAAAATCCTTGTGGAACCAGCGGGAAGGCTCAAGAAATAAGCCGGCTGCGCCGATGAAGAACAGCAGGATAAAAGCCACGATGCCTATTTTCGTTTCCCGGCTCATTTCTACGCCTCCTTACTTTAGAAAAGGTTCTTAAGATTGACCGGCCCGATGGCCGGAAGGTTCTTAGGTTTGACGAGGCTGATGCCCCGAGGGTTAAGGCGGCCGCTTCGCGGCAGCTTGTAAGCCGCTTTGAGACCCCGCGCCCTCTGGGTGCGGAAGGTTCTAAAGATTGACGGGGCTTCACCCCGAGGGTTCTCAGGTTTGACAGGCCTGCGGCCTGAGGGTTGTGGTATCGCCCTACCGGGCGATGAGTATATGCTGTGGAGGTCCTGCATAGGACCTCCAAGTCAGCCGAAGTTGGCCCTTAGCCTGCCCATTAAAGGGCCTTCCTTTTAATCGGCTGACCGTTTTCGGCGGCAACGCTGCCTCTGGCAGCGAAAACTATACAACCGCGCCTTCGGCGCAACCCGACGGCGGCTTGAACCCGGGCGCCTAAGGCGCCTGAACCCTCCTGCCTTCGGAAATATTGTCCAGCAGACAATAGCAGCAGTAAGCGGCCAGCTGACAGCGGTCTTACTTAATCAGCAGTACCGGGCACTTCACGTGATGCACAGTGTAGTAGCTCACACTGCCAAGGAACATGGAAGAGAAGGAATTTCTTCCGCTGCTGCCCATGATGATAAGGTCTGTGCCATCATCTTCGGCAGTGAGGGCGATCATCACCTCCGGCGAACCCAGGAGGATTTCCTGATGCACCTTCACCCCTTCCGGCACCCGTTTCATGAGACGGGCCAGCACGGCGGCTCCCTTTTCCTTCAGCGGACTGGTATCATCATTCTTTTCATTGAAATGGACCGTGAAATCCGGGGTACTCATGCCCTCCCCATTGGCCACATAAATGACATGCACCTCTGCATCAAAAAGCTTTGCCATGTCCATGCCGTAATCGAAAGCCCGGTCTGACATTTTCGAATCGTCCACCGGAATCAGAATCTTATGTATCTCTCTATCTATCATAAAAATCCCTTCTTTCTGCCTGGGGAAATCGTACCCGCCAGGCCGCGATTTCAAAAAAGACAGACTATTTCACAATCAGTACCGGGCATTTGGCATGATGCACGGTGTAATGGCTCACACTGCCCATGACGAAAGAAGAAACGGAACCCTTGCCGCTGTTGCCCATGACAATGAGGTCCACTCCCTCCGCCTCAGCCGTGCGGATGATAGAAGACCCCGGCACACCAATGGTCACCATACGGCTTACCTTCACATCTTCCGGTGCGTCCTGGGCGTAAAGTGCCAGAATATCCTCGCCCTTCTTCTTCACCGAAGCCGTATCCGTCTCTGCCAGGCTTACCCGATACACCGGATACATGAGGACGTCCGCATCCACCACATAAAGAAGAATCAATTCCGCCGCCGTTTTCTTCGCAAAAGCCACGGCGTAAGAAAAGGCTCTCTCCGAAGCATCGGAGCCATCAATGGGAACGAGTATTTTTTTGATGTCCATAATAAGACCTCCTTTAAACTGACACTTTCCCATAATTCCTTACCTATATTATAGCAGATTTCCTCCCTTCCAGAGCCCCCCCCTGCTGCTCCGCCCCCTGATATGACCCTTAGTCTAAAAAAACTTGCTTTATCGCTCAAAATTGCATATAATTTCTTTTATGCAGTCTTATCTATAACTGAAACTTATACATTGAAAGGATTACCACCGTGTTAGAAGCTATTTACAAAAGAAGAAGTATCCGTCATTTTCTCCAGAAGCCCATTCCCCAGGAAGACCTGAACCAGATCCTGGAAGCCGGCATGTGGGCCCCCTCTGAAAAGAACGCCCAGCCCTGGAAATTCATCGTCATCCGCGGCGCCGAAAGAAAAGCCATGGTGAAATGCCTGAAGGAAGGCATCATGAAAAACAGAAAAGGCGAAGAAAACGCCATTTTCGGGAAGAAATACGAAAAATTCATTCCCTCCGCCATCTACACCGCCCGGGTGCTGGAACAGGCGCCGGTGATCGTATTCGTCATGAACACCAAAGGCCTGAACTACCGCGAAGACCATCCCAAGGACGAATACCTCATGGAACTGGCCGACATCCAGTCCATCAGCGCTGCCATCCAGAACATGTGCCTCGAAGCCACCAACCGCAACATCGGAAGCCTCTGGACCTGCAACGTCTTCTTTGCTTACGACGAACTGAAAGAATGGCTCCATGAAGACGGAGAAATGGCAGCTGCCATCGCCTTCGGCTACACCGACAAAGAAGTCCGCCCCCTGCCCAGAAAACCTATGGACCAGGTGGTGGAATACCGCGGCGACTACCCCGACGAATGGAAAGACATGCTGAAATAAGAAAAAAACAGTGGACTTTCTCCACTGTTTTTTTCATTCCCTCCTGCCAGGCAGGAGAAAAAGCAAAAAGCTGACAGCCACCCCTCCATCCTCCACTCTTTTTCCCATGGAAAAACGCCTTCGTCTGCGGGGAACGAAGGCGTTTTCAGGAACCAAGAGCGTGGCTCCTTTAAAATACTGCCAGAGGAAAGGAGGGGATTCATTGCCCTGCCGCCATCACTAACGAGCTCAATTCCGGATCCACATTTCATCTGACTATGAAAAAAACGAATCGCTGAGGTTGTGATGCTAATACAAATCTACAAACGGGGTTTATATGCAGACAGCAGCAGGATTTCCTCTGACAATGTGGTGGAGATAAGACCTTTCTTACCTCTGGCCTTAGTATAGCAGAAATAGCAAAAGAGTCAAATATCAAATAGTAAAGTTTCAATGTTTGCGGTTGCAATAAAGTCATACTTGCGCGGCGAACGGATCAGAGTCTCAAATGTAAGAAGGGAAATGACAGATACAGGATTATGCATGATTATGATAAAATGAAATTAAAACAAGGAGGCACAAATGACAAAGAATGAACTTACAAACATTTTGAAGGAAATCTGGGACGAAAAAGATTTTATCACAGGAGTGCAGCTATGCCTTTCCAATGATAAGGAGCGGCAGATGTTAGCGGATGCTATTACAGCCGGAATCATCAGAAACGGCGGAGATATTGCCCAATACGCCTTTTGTATCAGGAAAAAGATTCCATTCGAACCGCTGGATGAAGAAGATGAAGATGATGACGATGATAATGAGGAGGAGGAGCAAAAATAGATGATATTCGGATAATTTATAAAATTTATAGAAGTTTGGATAAATCAATGAACTACAAGGCACATCCCATTCACTTTGATTTCTAAACTGCCTATGCGGCAGTGAACTGACCATTTCCCGAAAAGAAAGCTGCACTTATCGAGAATCTGCGATTTATCACTTATTTTACCAAAATATTTTTACTTCTGGCATATTTTCGTTAACATGGTAAATGTCTGCTACAGTCCTATTTCCTGACCTGGGAAAGCCAAGGTTTGTCCGGATTCATTGATTACACACTTCGCTGATAAGGATGTTTCCATTTGATATATTTCTGTTAAAAAACTGCTCATGATTTCTTCCGGAAGGAAAGGTTGGGCCTCCTCGAACAAAAAAGCAGGCCATCCTCTGAAGCACCGCTCTGGGCGGAGAGAGGATGACCTGTTTTTTAGTTTCTCTTATTTTTGTGCAGCCCGAATAAAGCCAAAGTTACGTTAATCCAGTTCGCCGCTGGCGATACGCCTGCCTTCCTCGTCATGACGGAAAAGGTGGTTTTTCCGTGAGCGGAAGCGGATTTTGACTTTATCATTGATATGAAATTCACGATCTCCAAAGACTACGGCCGTAAGAATCAGCCCCAGCACATCCAGCTTAACCACTGTTTCCATTCCACTGGGAAGGGCTGAGTAAACTTTGGCTTCAATGGTACCTTCATCAGAAATTTCAATATTTTCCGGTCTTATGCCTAAAAGCAGGGATTCGCCTTTCTCCGCTTCCATGGAATCTAAAGCATGGAAATGGATTGAGGCTGATCCCATATGCAGAAGCACTTCCTGCTCCTGCCTGCTTTCTACTTTCACAGGAATCAGGTTAATGCTTGGATTACCTATAAAATCCGCAGTAAATGCATTAGACGGGCAGTTATATACAGTCAATGGTGCGTCAAATTGCTGGAGTTTACCTTTTTTCATAAGGGAAATCCGGGTAGCCAGTGTCATAGCTTCCAACTGGTCATGAGTTACATATACAAAGGTGGAATCTGTTTCCATATGGAGACGTTTCAGTTCCGAACGCATTTCCATGCGAAGCTTTGCATCTAGATTGGATAAGGGTTCATCCATGAGAAGAATGCGGGGACCTGTTGCCAAAGTGCGGGCTATGGCAACACGCTGCTGTTGGCCGCCGGAAAGTTCTGCCGGATAGCGGTCTTTATATTCTTCAATCTGCAGCATTTTCATAAGCTTGGAAGAACGCTCCCTTATTTTTTCCTTTTCCCAGTTCAAATTTTCAAGGCCAAAGGTAATATTCTGGAGCACTGTCATATGTGGCCAAAGGGCATAATTCTGAAACAGAAAGCCAACGTTCCGCTTCTGCGGCGGTACATCAATCCCTTTTTCAGAAGAAAAGACGGTCTGTCCATCGATAATGATTTCTCCTGAAGTCGGCGTTTCCAGGCCTGCAATCATACGCAGAGTCGTTGTTTTACCACAGCCTGACGGCCCCAGAAGGGTAATGAAATCGCGGTCTTTTATAACCAGATTCAAATGGTCTACGGCGTTGGTATGATCAAATGTTTTCGTGACGTTTTTTAAGATAATTTCAGGCATCTTCAACCAATCCCCTTATCAATAGACGCTCCGGTGAGCTTATTAATAATCCAGTTCACAAATAATACGACAAATACGATCAGCAGGTTAATGGCATTGGCATACTGATTCCAGCCTTTTTCGTTGTACTGGAAAAGCATGGTTGTCAATACAGCCGTAGACGGTGTAACAAGCAGGATAAAGAGAGATAACTCTCTCATGCAGGAAATAAACGGCAGCAGATACCCTGAAAGGATGCTGGTCTTCTGAATAGGAATAATAATACGGACCATACGCTTCCACCAGGGAATCCCCATAATAATGGCTGACTCTTCTATTTCATTTCCCAGCTGCAGCATACAGTTGATGCCGGATTTGGAGGCAAAGGGCAGATATTTTACTGTTCCAATAAGGGCCAGAATGGCAAATGTACCATAAAGAGCAGGAATCGGTCCACGTGGAACACTGAACATAGAAAGGTAAATAGCCCCGAAAGCCATACTTGGAATCAGGTAGGGGAAAAAGGTCAGATGGCTGACTGCATTAGACAGGAAAGTCCCCTTTTTGCGAACAATGGAATATCCGGCCAGAATGCCAATGGTACCGGCAAAGAATGCACAAATCACTGAAAGCACAAGGCTGTTTATCAGTCCGCGATACACGCTGTGATTTCTAAGAATTCCAGGTTCTCCATTAGCAATGTCTGTCGAACCGGCACCGGTCCAGAAAACGGTACTGAAGTTGCTGAGTGAATAATTTCCCGGTTCCACAATGAAGGATTCCACCGCGAAAGTAATAAGCGGTACTACCGTTACACAGATAAGAAGGATAGAAAGAATAACGGAAAGAGGGTTCCTGAGTGAACGCAGCTTCACCAGAGAAATCTGGGAACTTTTCCCGGTAATCGTTGTATAGGATTTACGGCTGTCCAGTACTTTCTGGTTCACCAGCATAATCCCTACGCCAATCAGGATAAGCACCAGAGCCATGAGATATCCATAACCCGGGTTTAACCCCTGCAGTGTTCTATAGAGCTGGGTCGTAAGCACCTGATATCGCACCGGCGCCCCAAGGAAAGCCGGCACTGCAAAAGCACTCATGGAACTTGAAAACGCGAGAAGGAAAGTAGAAAGAATCGCCGGTTTCACCATAGGCAGAGTGATTCTCTTTAAAATCTGCATCCGCGATGCATGGAGAAGCTGTGCAGCTTCTTCCAGATTAGCATCCATATGCTTCAGAATCCCGCCTATCAGAATATAGGCAAAGGGTGCATAATGCAGTCCCTGAACCACAGAAATCGGGAAAAAGCCATAGGCGAACCAGTTGGGCGTAACAATTCCGGTAAGTGCCGTGAATATGCCGGGCACCCCGCCTACCAGTGGATTTCTAAAAAAGTCCAGCCATGCCAATGCCAATGTCCAGGAAGGCATGATATAGGGAACCACAAACAGTGCTGAAAGCAATGGTTTAAACCGGATGTCACTTCTCGTAATAAGCCATGCCATCCCGCCCCCGCAGCCAATTGCAATGACACAGGTAGCAATGGAAATCATAATAGTATTCCAAAGCGGTTTATAAAAAATATTAATACTGTTCTGACCATCCATCAGTACCTTGCGCCAATGATAATCCGTAAAATCTCCTGCATGCGTTCCATGAATACGCATAACCTCAGAAGAATGAACCGTCACTGTATCCATAACGATGGAAAGCAGCGGCAGAAGTGTAAGAAGTACCAGGGCCACAAAAAGCACCACCAGTATCACATTATAAGGCTTTCGGAAAAACATCTTCAGCCTGACAGCTGCATTCATAATTAAGACCTCATTCATTATATAGAAAACCGGGAATGAGGGAGAACCGCGCTGATCGCTTCACAGATTCCCGCATCATGTCCCGGTGTTCCAATACTTACATAGATTTCTTTCAGATAAACTGACTGATAAATTCTTCGACTTCCGCACGATGTTCAAAAATATACTGCGGATCATCGCCTACAAGTACCTTTTCCCATTCAGCCAGCGGTTTATCTCCTTTAGCTACAGCAATGGTCGTATTACCGGAATAGGTACCCATATCGGAAGACCAGCTCTTGAATCCTTCCTGTGTCATCAGGTACTGGATAAAGAGTTTTGCTGCTGCCGGATGTTTTGCGCCTTTCACCATCAGCACATACTCCGGATAATAGAAGCCGGAATATGGATTAATGTTATCCGCAGCTGCCAGGGCCAGGTTCTTTTTATCTTTATAACGAATCTTGGAATAGTTCAAAAGTCCTACGGCCGTGTTATCCTGACCCTTCACACCGATGGATTCAGTCATAGATGTATCACTGGATCCCATAACAAGACCATTGGTAAAAGCCAGCTTAATCCATTCATACCCTGCATTAGGCGTAGTCAGTTCCAGTTTCTTGTGATAATAATCTTCATAGGCTTTGGCCAGTTTGTCTGATATCTCAGGCTTTGTAAGCATAGTCAGGAAATTGGCATTAATACCTTCCTGCATCGGACTCTTAAAGAAGAATTTTCCCTTCATGGATGGATCTGTAAGCTGCCAGATATTGGAAATCGGACAGGGCTTCCCGTTTTCATCGTTATACATAAATACCTTATTCATGTAGGCAAATACAAGAGGCGTCTGATTCTTCTCAGGAATATCACCTTTCAGGTCTGCCGGGATGTAATTTTCAAGATAGCCGCTTGCCAGAAGTTCTCCATACACACGGCCTGAATCCTGACAGATAACCATATCCGCACCGTCTGCATTTCCCTTCACTTCAGTAGTCACCTTATCAATCAGTTCAAAATCCTTCATGTCGCTGGCTTCCACTTTGATACCATATTTCTTTTCAAATCCGGCACCGGCCTTAGCAACACGGCTGGTAATAGAATAGACCTTAACGACCCCTTCCTTTTTAGCCTGATCAACCAGGTCAGCCTCTTTTTCACTTTTTACCTGAACAATATTTATAGAAGCCTTACCGGAAGCAGCACTGCCATCAGCCTTACCGGAACCGCCTCCACAACCTGCCACCAGCATAACCGCAAAACCTGCTGCCGCTGCAGCAATGAGACAACGCTTGAACCGATTCATTTTGTCCTCCCTTGGAATTTCTGAAGTTAAATCGCATGACTAAAATGAAATGCAGGCTTTTTACAAAGTCTTTACAATATTATATGCCCTATCCCTATAAATAACAATTTGAAAGCATATGAAAGTAATTTATAAATCGCTATAAAGTGTACTCAACCACCTGAACCGGCCAAAGCTGTGCACTCTTCATCAGTTGGTTCCTTTTCCATTTACATATTTCTCCCTTCGCCGGCCTGTCATTTCCTAAAAGACTCACGCTGCCCTCTCCTGCTCCATAGATATCGAAAGCCACGCAAAAAAACTCCCTGAAATCCTGAAGCGGGTACCGAAAGCGCCTTGGGGAATCCAGGAAGTTTTTCTATGAAGTTTTCAGCCGGCTGACAGGGAAGCGATCATATAAAAGGGCGGCGATCCTGCTTTCCATGGATGTGCGCAGGCAGGATGTGGCGGCCGCTCTTCCGGGCTCCTCGCTTCTCTGTCTATAGAGTCATCCTGGCCGCAGCGGTGTCTCATGGGCTGTCGCAAAGGGGGCTGGGAAAGAGTATAATAAGGTAAATAATCTTTTAAAGAAGCGAGGAAATATTATGAAAATTGCCATTGCCGGTACCGGCTATGTGGGACTGTCCAACGCCATTCTTCTTGCCCAGCATCATGAGGTGACTGCGGTGGATGTGGTTCCGGAGAAGGTGGATATGGTGAACCGCCGGGAGTCTCCCATTGCGGATGCCTATATTGAGGACTACCTGAAGCATAAAAATCTTTCTCTCACTGCCACTCTGGACGGGGACAGTGCTTACCGGGAGGCGGAGCTCATCATCATTGCGGCGCCTACGAATTATGATGATGTCACCGGCCATTTCGACACGAGAGCGGTGGAGTCCATTCTGACCCAGATCCAGCGGGTGAAATCGAAGGCTCTGGTGGTGATCAAGTCCACCATCCCCATCGGCTACACCCAGAAGATTTCCGAGAGGTACCCCACCCTTTCCATCCTCTTTGCACCGGAATTTCTCCGGGAAGGGAAGGCGCTCTATGACAACCTCTATCCTTCCCGCATTATTGTAGGCGTTCCGAAGGGAAAGGAATCCCTTCTTCCGGGGGCCCGCCTTTTTGCATCCCTCATGCAGGAGGGGGCTATTAAGGAGGAGATTCCTGTGCTTATTACGGGGTCTTCGGAAGCGGAGTCCATCAAGCTCTTTTCCAATACGTTCCTGGCCATCCGGGTGGCTTATTTCAATGAAATCGACACCTACGCCGAGGAAAAGGGGCTGCGCACCGCCGATATCATCAAGGGCATGGGCTATGATCCCCGCATCGGCGATTTCTACAATAATCCTTCCTTCGGCTACGGCGGCTACTGCCTGCCCAAGGATACGAAGCAGCTTCTGGCCAATTACAGGGATGTGCCGGAAACCATGATCCGCGCGGTGGTGGAGGCCAATGAAACAAGGAAGCAGTACATTGCAGACCATATCGCTTCTCTTTCGCCAAAACGGGTGGGCATTTACCGCCTCACCATGAAGAGCGGCAGTGATAATTTCCGTTCTTCCGCCATCCAGGGTATCATCGAAAGGCTGAAGGAAAAGGGCATGGACCTTATCATTTATGAACCCACCCTGGATAAGGATACCTTTGAAGGCGTGCCCGTCACCCATGATCTGGAATCTTTCCGGGAGACATCGGACATCATCCTGGCCAACCGGGTGAGCGAGGATCTGCTGCCGGTAAAGGGGAAGGTATATACCAGGGATCTGTTCTCCAGAGATTAGTAAAAAGGTTCAGAGGGTTCAGAGGGTTCATAAGGTTCAGAGGGGGAAGGTGGCGCCTGGCGGCGCAAATAGGAATAAAAAAAGGCGCCCCTTCGCGGCAGGTTGTGTAGAAGGGTTCTTTGGATGGACAGGCCTGTCGACTTGAAATTCTTGATTTTGATGGGTCCAGAGGCTGGAGTCAATGTACTCTGCTTTACGGTGGGACCTATCCCCGCCGCTTCCGCGGAGTTCCTTCCTGGGGAAGGGGCCTGACGGCTTGGAAGGTACTGCCGTGATGCGTTCTGGAAGGCACAGAATAAGGCTCTCCCATACAAAAGGAGCTGTGAAAAAAATCATTATTTTTTCACAGCTCTTTTTTTATTTGCCCTGTCACACAGGGTCGTCTTTGATTTTCTTCTTTCTTTCGAAGGTGGTGGCGTTATCCATGTTGATGGCGTAGTCCTTCGAGGAGAAGTCGTATTGGGACTGGTAGAAATTGGTCTTTGCCTGCCAGATGCCGGTAACGGTGTCGAAGGCCAGGTCGTTGGTGAAGACCTGCTGCTCATGGGATTTCAGAGCAGGCATGAGTTCCGGATGGGCGGCCTGGTAGTCCGGCGAGAGGTAGACGAAGAAGGGAATGTGTACCATGTCGTAGTAGAAGGGGGAGGTGGTGTGGTAGTGCTTCATATTTTCGCCATGGTCGGAGAAGTAAATCATGGATTTCAGGTTCAGGTTTGCCTTGGCGTATTCGAAGATGTCCTTCATCACCTGGTCGTCATAGGCGATGGTGAGGTCGTAGTCATGGTAGGGATCTTCTTTGGAAATGCCCAGTTTGTCCCGCAGGTTCACAGGCACCCGGGCAAGGTAGGTGTAGTGGCTGCCGTCGATGTTGATGAAGATGATCCTCTTTTTGGCAGGCGGCAGTTTCTTCAGCACTTCCAGGGTGTAGCCGTCATAGTTCTTTTCCCAGTAGGAATCGTCGCAGCGTTCTGCAATCATGGTGACGCCGGCGCTGGACATGGAGCTCCGGTTATGGAAGGAAATCCAGTCAGTGCGGTAGCCGGCGGCTTTGGCCACGTCCACCATGCTCACCACGTCTTCAAAGGACATGTCGCTGTACTGGTTGGCGCTGGTCATGGCGTAGGACAGGGAGAAAAGGGTATTGGGGAAATTGGAGTAGGCCTTGTATCCCAGGGCGAAGTCCTTTGACTTGGCCATTTCCGAAAGCCAAGGGGTGGTATTTTCGGGATAGTCCGGCGTGAAGGCTTTCATGTGGTCCCTATTGGCGCTTTCGCCGATAATGACGATGTGGGTGCCTTCGTCAATGCCGTTTTCCGGATTCGGCGCAAGGAAGGTCATGGTTTTGACATTCTTGTCCAGGTTGTCGTTCAGTTTCTGGAGGAGCTGGAATTCGCTGCCTGAGGAGTTCAGTGCTTTAATGATGGAGGCAGGAAATACATGGGTAATCTGACGGTAGAAGCCGCCGAAGAAGAGGATGGAAATCACCACCAGACCGATGGGGAAGGCTTTCCCGCTGCCCCGGAGGATATTTCCTTCAAAGGTCCTGGCTTTTCTCATGAGGCTTCGGGATAGGGTGACGGCGCAGGCAATGACAATGGCAAGAGCTGCCGCTGCCATGACTGCATGGGCCGGGGAGCCCATGGTGCGCAGAAAGTCCTTGATTTCCTTCAAGTGGGTGGAGCGTACGGCCATCATGGCAAACATATCCATTTCACCGCCGAAGAGGACGTAGTAGCCGATATAGATGAAAGGTATGATGACCATGAAGAAGGTGTACACCCCGGAAATGACTGTCCACAGGGAGGAGAACCGTTTCCTGCGGGCCGTGAGGGCGGTATACACATAGGGCAGCGCCATGAGGAGGCCCCCCAGCACGTAGTAGTCGCCCAGATGTTTTTTCTCCGGCAGGGAAGCAAAGCCGTAGGCCCAGGTGAAGGTGCCCATCCAGAGAAGGGGCAGAATCACCGCCCAGGGAAGGAGGGCCTTCAGATATTTCCTGTTCATCACGGTAAAGAGACCGAAGGATACGATCAGGAAGACCAGAAGCGCCGCCCCCAGCCGGGGCTGTACGTAGCTGTGAATGTCGGGGAAGTCCCCGCCCAAATGGAGCAGCGCCATAATCACCAGAGACGTGGATACCACCCAGGAAAGGGCGGATAGAATCACTTGTTTCACCATGCACCTCGCGTAAGAAATCTGTAAAAAAGATATGAAATATCTATAAATTATACCACAAATTGACCGGCAGTTCACATGATTTGGTGAGTCCTTTTGTACCAAGCCGGCAGGAAACGATTCGCAAAAGGGCTGCCAGGAAATGATTTCCATTTCCTGGCAGCCCCTTTTTTCACGGGATATGACAGAATTTTATTTTTCCAGGTTCAGGTCCATGGACGGAGCCGGTGCGGCCGGTTTTTCTTCCGACACCCCATGTTCCAGGATCTGCATGAACTGTTCTCCTGTAATGGTTTCTTTCTCATAGAGGTACTTGGCCAGGGCATCCAGCTTGGGCCGGTTTTCTTCCAGCAGTTTCACAGCCTTGGCGTGCTGGGTCTTGATGAGGTCCGATACGGCCCGGTCGATGCGGGCCGCCGTTTCCGGCGAGCAGGCCAGGGTGGTATCGCCGCCCAGGTACTGATTGGTCACTGTTTCCATGGCCACCATGCCGAATTCATCACTCATGCCGAAGCGGGTAATCATAGCCCGGGCCAGCTTGGTGGCTTTTTCGATATCGTTGGAGGCGCCGGAGGAGGAGGTGTGGAAGACCACTTCTTCTGCGGCCCTGCCACCGGTCAAAGTAGCAATCTGGTCCAGCAGTTCTTCCTTAGTCATGAGGTAATGGTTTCCTTTGTCCACCTGCATGGTGTAGCCCAGGGCGCCGCTGGTACGGGGGATAATGGTAATCTTCTGTACCGGGGCGGAATGGGACTGGAGGGCAGCCACCAGGGCATGGCCGATTTCATGGTAGGAAACCACGCATTTTTCCTTATCCGACAGGATGGCATGTTTCTTCTCGTAGCCTGCAATAACCACTTCGATGGAGGCTTCCATGTCTTCTTCCGTAGCGTAGCTGCGGTGGTCGCGGACGGCCCGAAGGGCTGCTTCGTTCACGATATTGGCCAATTCGGCGCCGGAAGCACCGGAAGCCATACGGGCCACTTTGTTGTAGTCGATATTGGGGGCATGCTTGATTTTGCTGGCATGCACCTTGAGGATGGCTTCACGGCCCTGGAGGTCCGGCAGTCCTACCGGCACCTGCCGGTCGAAACGGCCCGGTCTGGTGAGGGCAGGATCCAGGGATTCGGGACGGTTGGTGGCTGCCAGAATGATGACGCCTGTATTGTCTTCAAATCCGTCCATTTCCGTGAGCAGCTGGTTCAAGGTCTGTTCTCTTTCGTCGTTTCCGCCGATGGCGGCGCCGCCGCGCTTCTTGCCGATGGCATCGATTTCATCGATGAACACGATGCAGGGTGCCTTTTCCTTGGCCTGCTTGAAGAGGTCTCTCACCTTGGCGGCGCCCATGCCTACGAACATTTCCACAAATTCAGAGCCGGAAATGGAAAAGAAGGGAACTTCTGATTCGCCGGCTACTGCTTTGGCCAGCATGGTTTTACCGGTGCCTGGCGGTCCCACCAGCAGGATGCCCTTCGGCATTTTGGCGCCGATTTCCTTATACCGGCTGGGGTTGTGGAGGTAGGACACCACTTCCTTCAAGCTGTCCTTGGCTTCATCTTCCCCTGCCACATCGGAGAATTTGATGCCATCCGTAGGCTTCACGAAGATTTTGGCATTCGATTTCCCCAGGCCGAACTGCATGGCTCCGGGGCCGCCCATGTTCTTCATGATTTTCTTGTTCATATAATGGCCGATGCCGAAGAAAATGAGGATCGGCAGAATCCAGGTCAGGGCCAGATCAAGGATCGGATTCATGGGGGTTACGATTTTGCCGGTGAAATCGGCTCCCGATTGATGGAGCCTGTCCACCAGCTGGGGATCATTCATAGGCGCTGTTTTATAGGTCTCTTTATCCCCTTTCTTGGTGAAAAGAATCTGGTCCTGCTCCACCTGCACCTTGTCGATTTCCTTGTTCTCCGTCATGGTGATGAAGCTGGAATAATCCACGCTCTTCACTTCATTGCTCCTGAACATGGGCATAATGAGGGAGTTAAAGAAGATAATCACCAGGAATATGATGACGTAGTAGGCCAGTATAGGCCGCTTGGACGGTTTGACTTCTTTCAATGTTCTTCCTCTCTTTCTGACTGATTTTCAATTCCCTTCAGGAAAAAGGCTTCCCAATAGTCCGGCAGGCTGGCAGATGCCACCCGGCCATGACACTCTCCTTCAAAGAGAGACCACATGGCTCCTGCAAAAAGCTCCGTCATCACGGAGGCGGGAATATCTACCCGAAAGGTGCCGGATTTCTGTCCCCGGAGGAAGAAATCGGTCATCTGCCGAGTATAGGTATCCTGGCACCAGCTGTCGATACTGCCGGTGGCATAGCCGTAGCAGAGGAGCATAAGAAACTCCTTGTTATCGCAGCAGCAGCGAATGATTTTCCGAAGATAGCTTTTCGTATCGCCCTTTTCCTCATTCACCAGTTCCATGAGGAAGGACACTTTTTCCCGTGCCTTTTCGCTGAGCAGACGGGACAAGTTTTCCCGAGAGCCGTAAACCCGGTAGAAGGTGGCTTTGCTGATACCTGCCGCTGCCGCCAGCTCGCCGGCGGTCCTGCGGGGATTCGTGCAGAAGGCAAGGGCCAGTTTCTTCAATTCTTCTTCCCTGCTTTCCAGATGCATGGCACACTCCTTTCCTGTAAAAACTTTTCTATATCTTTTGAGACTTTATTGTCTCTTATGATATGAATCATACCATTTTTATGGATACCGGTCAATAGAAAAAAGGCTGTGAAGAAATGATTTCCATTTTTTCACAGCTCTTTTTTATTCCTTCGTCATGTAGGGTTCAAAAAGGTTTTTAATGTCGATTTCCATATATTTCACAGACTGCTCCGACAGATTCCAGGAACCATTCATCATGCACCAGATGGTTAAAGCGCCGAAGACATGGCTCATCAGCAGTTTGGCCAGCGTATCCAGGGGGGCATCTTCCCTCAGTTCCCCCGGGCCCCGGCCCTGGCGCACGGCGCAGATTTTCACAATGGCATTGTAGATATCGTAAAGGCAGGCCTTGGCCTCGGAATCCTCTTCCTCCGATTCCATGGCTTCCCGAATCCACTGGCGCACCAGCCGCACGCCGGCCCAGTCCGCATCACGGCACAGGGCTGTCACATAGTGAAAGCACCGTTCATCCGCCGTCCCGGCAAAATGGACGGACTCTTCCAGAATCGTCTGGCTGGACTGGAACGAAAGCTCCGCCACCACATCTTCCTTGCATTTGAAATAATGATAGAAAGTTCCTTTGGCTACGCCGCTGTCCCTTGTAATATCTTCCACGGAAACCCTGTCAAATCCTCTTTCCCCAATCAGCTTCCTTGCTGATGCCAGGAGTTTGGCCTTCGTTCTTTCCACTTTTTTCGTTAATGCCATGCGAACCTCCCATGCCTGCTGGCTCATTCCTGTTTTTAACCGCCAGTCACTTTTTCATTTCTATAGTATACAAGAAATAGACAATGTTCGCAATATGAAATTGCGGCTCACGCCGCAGGGTCAAAAAAGGGAGCATGGCTTTGCCGCAGGTTATGGCAGCCCGCGGTGGCGGCTGGCGCCGCAATTTTACAGCTCCCTTTCGGTGATCTCCGCCACATAGAGTATCATGGGAGCTTGCAGCCTCGTGCACCCCCTCGCCACTCCGCGGCCCTCTCCCCCTAAAGGGGGCGCAAGACGTTTACGTGTTTATCCTTCTTATGAAAAATGAGCATAATGTCCAGCATACATAGTGTCTCCGCAGGCGGAGAGCAGAGAGCAGGTTTCACCAGCCCCTATTCTCCCAATACCGGTTTTTTCTCTGCAATGCCCACTTTCCGGGGATAGGTTTTAGGGCAGGGCGCTGTTTTCCGGATGTAAAGGATGGTGCGGCGGTCTCCTCCCGGCAGGGTGAGTTCTTTCTTTTCTTCCAGTGTGCCGTGAAGCTCCCGAAGGATCCGGCCTGCCGTCTTCATTTCCTCATCGGCGCCGGGGCCTTTCATGGCGGCAAAGACGCCGCCTACGGCTACGAAGGGAAGGGACCATTCCGCTATGATGGGCATGGCCTTCACCGCTCTGGCGGTGACCACGTCGAAGGCTTCCCTGGTCTTTCTTCTCCGTCCTCCTTCTTCTGCCCGGATATGGAGACATTTCACGTTTTTGATTCCCAGATCAGCGCAGGCGTCTTCAATGAAGGTCAGTTTTTTCTGGATGGAATCCACCAGAAGGAACTGCATATCAGGCCGCAGGATGGCCAGCGGCACGCCGGGGAATCCGGCGCCGGTGCCAAGGTCAAGGACCCGTCCCTTTGCAGGAAAATATTTGGGATCGTATACGGTAAGGGAATCATAGACATTCTTGATGAGGCTTTCGTCCACATCCTTAATGCCTGTGAGATTCACTTTTTTGCTCATGGCAATGACCATGGCATTGTACTCAGTCAGCTTTCTTGCGGCCTCCTCATTGGCCGGAAGGCCCAGGGCCTCCATCATTTCGCAGGCTGTCATCTTTTTTCTTTTCTCCTTCCAAAAAGAAATATGTGATGAAATGGTCCTTCTTCTCTTCATTTCCCTGTGAGAAGAAAGGATGGATATATAAAAAGGGTTCTTAAGATGGACCGGCCTGTCGGCCGGAGGGTTCTTAAGTTTGACAGCGCCTCTGGCGCTGAGGGTTGTGGTATCGCTCCTTCGGAGCGATGAGCATATATGCCGCCTTTGGCGGCATTAAAATGGCGCCTTTGGCGCCCACCTCGCCAGCGGTACGGTCAGCCGACTAAAAGGAAGGCCTTTTTATGGGCAGGCTAAGGGCCAACTTTGGCTGACTTGGAGGTCCTATGCAGGACCTCCACAATACTATATAACTCCCAGGGCCGGAGGCCCTCAAACAGTCCGGGAGGCAAAGCCGGTCCCGGACAGAACCCTTGGACCAGCGCGTTAGCGAATGGTCCATCAACCCTCGCGGCGAAGCCGCGTCAACCTTCGGGAATATAGTTTCCCGCCGCCGGTGACACTGTCTCCCCCTATTTCGCCGCTTTCATTCTCTTCACGTACACCATGAGTACCGACATGTCCGCCGGAGATACGCCGGAGATACGGGAGGCCTGGCCCAGGGAGAGGGGACGGATTTTGTCTAGTTTCTGCCGGGCTTCGATGGAAATGCCGTCCAGATGGAGGTAGTCCATGTCTTTTGGCATTTTTTCGTTTTCCATGCGGGCTGCTTTCTTTACGGCTGCTTCCTGACGGGCAATGTAGCCTTCATATTTCACAGTGATTTCCATTTCCTCCACTGCTTCGGGGTCGAAGGAAGGGCAGCCCAGGACGTCCACCATTTTCTGGTAGGTCATTTCCGGGCGCTTCAGAATCTTATCGGCACCCATGCCGGTGGTGAGGGGTGCAGAGCCTATGCTTTCCAGGGCAGCGTTCACGTCTGCCTTGGGGGTGAAGCGCTTGGTGCGGATGTAGTGCATGGCTTCTTCAAATTTTCTCTTCCTGTCCAGGAACCGGCGGTACCGTTCTTCTGTAACCAGACCGATGTCGTAGCCTTTCTGGGTGAGGCGCAGGTCTGCATTGTCCTGACGGAGAATGAGCCGGTATTCGCTGCGGCTTGTCATCATGCGGTAGGGTTCGTTGGTGCCCTTAGTCACCAGGTCGTCGATTAAGGCGCCGGTATAGGCTTCGTGGCGGCCCAGGATGAAGGGTTCCTTCCCTTTGATTTTAAGGGCCGCATTGATGCCGGCCATGAGGCCCTGGGCAGCGGCTTCTTCGTAGCCGGAGGTGCCGTTTGACTGGCCCGCGGAGTAGAGGCCCGGCAGTTTCTTCACTTCCAGGGTGGGATAGAGCTGCAGGGGATCCAGCAGGTCGTATTCAATGGCATAGGCCGGGCGCATGACCTTCACATCTTCCAGTCCCGGAATGGTGCAGAGGAAGGCGTACTGCACGTCAATGGGCATGGACGTGGACATGCCCTGGACATACATTTCATTGGTATCAAGGCCTTCCGGTTCGATGAAGAGCTGATGCCTTTTCTTGTCAGGGAAGCGGACCACCTTGTCTTCGATGGAAGGGCAGTAGCGGGCTCCGACGCCGTGGATGAGGCCGGCATACTTGGGGGCTCTCATGAGGTTTTCCCGGATAATGGCATGGGTGGTTTCATTGGTGTAGGTGAGCCAGCAGTTCCGCTGGTTCCGGTCTGCCCGTTCGTCCATGAAGGAGAAGGCATGGTTCTTAGGATCTCCCTGTTCCAGCTGCATATGGTCCAGATGGAGGCTCCGGATGTCCACGCGGCTGGGGGTGCCGGTTTTGAAACGGAGAATGTCCAGGCCATGTTTCTTCAGATTTTCGGAAAGGCCTACGGAGGGGCGCATGCCGTTGGGGCCGCCGGAATACATGGTGTCGCCGATAATGATTTCACTGTCCAGGTAGGTGCCGGTACAGAGAATGACTGCTTTGGCCCGGTATTCTTCGTGAAGCTCCGTGGTAATGCCTACGCATTTCCCATCTTCCACAATGATATCCATAACCTGCACCTGTTTCAGGTCCAGATTGTCCGTGTTTTCTACCACCTGCTTCATGTAGCGGTGGTAGGCATTCTTGTCGGACTGGGCGCGGAGGGCATAGACCGCCGGTCCCTTTCCCAGATTCAGCATGCGCATCTGGATGGCGGTCTTATCTGCGGCAATGCCCATTTCGCCGCCCAGGGCATCGATTTCCTTCACCAGATGACTCTTGCCCGGTCCCCCGATGGCAGGATTGCAGGGCATCATAGCCACGTTTTCCAGGGAAATGGTGGTAAGGAGGGTCTTGCAGCCAAGGCGGGCAGCGGCCAGGGCCGCCTCGCAGCCTGCATGGCCGGCTCCTACCACGATCACATCATACGTATCAATAAGATACATGGTTTCCTTCTTTCTTCAATGAAAGAAGCAGCAGAGCGCTGCTTCTCTTCGTATAATAAGCCGATACTTTATTATATAAAATCTAGAGATAGTTTAAAAGGGGGAAATACAGGGGCTCTTTGGGACTTGAGGGTTCAGGCGCCTTCGGCGCCCGGGTTCAAAAGGTTCAGAGGGTTCAAAGGGTGGTGGTGGGGCGCCTTTTAATTGATAGAAGGCGCCCTCTTATGAAAAAACCTTTACAACTGCCCTGCGGGCGAGGAAATGCATTCCCCCCTTTGGTGGCTGGCGCCACCACCTTGCCCAGTGGGAAGCATGTCACTGGATTCGCGGGTCGCCTACAGCTCCCCTATGAATCCAG
>ERZ791612.145-NODE-145-length-44829-cov-69.876938_pt1 | contig 44829 bp, 37 predicted proteins | sample MGYA00509963_ERZ791612 | MGnify/ENA primary metagenome ERZ791612 (study PRJEB30046, sample SAMN00791906) | human gut metagenome | study: EMG produced TPA metagenomics assembly of the A metagenome-wide association study of gut microbiota in type 2... | reverse complement strand
CCTCCCCCTATCCGGCTTCGCCGGACTTCCCCCTATGCAGGGGGCAGAATAAAACACCGCGAAACACTCTCTTCATAAGCAACTCACAGCATAACGGAGCTTTATAGTCCCCTGTGGAGGTCCTGCATAGGACCTCCAAGTGGGGCGAAGTAAGGCGCCTAGCCTGCCCATTAAGGCGCTTTCCTTTTGCCGCCCCACCGAACTGCGGGGGTGGCAAGGGAACTGGATTCGCAGGGAGCCATAGGCGACTGAGAATCCAGTGACACGCTTCCCAGCGGGGCGGAAAGGTGGTGGCGTTAGCCATCAAAGGGGGAATGCATTTCCTCGAGCGAAGCGAGGCTGGCCTGTTTTCTGACGGGCGAAAGCCCGATTGTGAAGGTTTTATACAAACTGGCGCCTTCTATAAATTTAGAGGCGCCCTCCACAACCCTCAGCGGCATAGCCGCTGTCAAACTTAAGAACCCTCGGGGCGATAGCCCCGTCAAACTTTAGAACCCTCACGCCCCAAAGGGCGTGTCCCATCCCTATCTTCCACTCCCCCTATTTCCTTCTATAGGATATAATAAAGAAAATCCATTCCCTAAGGAGCACGAAATGATACAGGAAACAGCCTATGCCAAAATCAACCTCACTCTGTCTGTAGGTCAAAAAAGGACAGACGGATACCATGACATTGATTCCGTCATGCACTCTATCTCCCTCTCCGACACCATTACCCTGGAAAAGGCAGACACCACTACCTTGACCGTCGTCAAAGGCAGCGCCCCGGAGGGCCGGGACAATCTCATGGTGAAGGCAGCGGAGCTTTTTCTCCGAGAAAAACGGCTGCCCGGCGTTTCCATGACCCTTGCCAAGGAAATCCCTTCCCAGGCGGGCATGGGCGGCGGCTCCTCCGATGCGGCCGCTGTGCTCCGCGGCCTCGCTGCCCTGTATGAAACCGGCGACTCCCCTTCCGACCTGGCCGCCATGGGTGCTTCCCTGGGCGCCGACATTCCCTTCTGCGTCGCCGGCGGCGCCGCCCGCTGCGAAGGCATCGGCGATAAGCTCACCGCCCTGCCCCCCTGGGAAGGGCTTCCTCTTCTCATCATCCGCCCCCAGACCTCTGAATCCACCGCCAGGGCCTACGCCGCCATCGACGCCCTCCCCGGACGCCTGAAAGACAATACCGGCAGCTGCATCAAAGCCCTTCAAACAAGAAACCTTACCCTTCTCCTTTCCTCCCTGGCCAATGACTTTGAACCGGCCCTTTTCCCGCTGGACCCCATCCTCCGGGAAACCGCCCGCGCCCTGCACGCCCTTTCCCGCCCCGTCCTGATGACCGGCTCCGGCTCCGCCTTTTTCATGATATTGGAAAATGAAGGTGAAAGGGCATTCCTCCGCCGGGAGCTCCAAAAGGCCCATCCCCTCTGGTTTGTAGAAGAAGCGGAAACTACGGGCCCCGTCCTCGCCGAAAAAGGCTGAACCCATTCCTGTCACCGGGCGCAGCAGGAATGTTGCCCGCAGTAAGTGGAAATCGGAAAGCCTTCGCTGCCTTCGGAGTCATCGGCAAGAGGACGCGAAACCTCCCATGGTTTCTTTTTCACATTTCAAATTCTTTCACGCAAAAGGCCGCGGATTTCTCCGCGGCCTTTGCCTTTATACCTCAGCCTTCCACGAGGTCACCGGTATCAATTCTCCGAATTCCTGCCAGAGGCATGGAGGAGAGACCTGCCAGGGCAGTCCCTGCATCCAGGAGCTCCTGGTCGGTGGCGCCCAGTTTGATCTGTCCCAGAGACATGGTCTTCACGGCGGTTTTGCCGTAGCTGTCAGTGCCATTCTCGAAACGAATCTGAACCTTTACGTCGTATGCTTCCTTTTTCACTGCCATAGTATGACTTCCTTTCTACCTTTACAAAAACTTACGCCAGCTCTTCTTCAGAGGTGGTAATTACAGTGGCTTTTTCCAGGCCCGTCACATCTGCCCCTGCGCTGGTGACGAGGACTGGAATCATTTTCCCTGCTGCCGCTTTGACTTCGTCCAGAGTCACATTATCCCTGGGATTGGCCAGGGTAATGGTCATGGTGGATTTACTGTTGGTTTTGAATACGAGTGCCAGATTTTTCATGGGTATCCTTCCTTTCTAAATGAAATCTCCAGGAGAACCGCAGAAAGCCTACCGCCCGGGCCGGCTCCGCTCTCTCCGTTTCTCTGTGTACATAGTCCGGTCGAGGAATGCCCAGTCTCAAGGAGGGGAAATAAAAATTTCCTCTTTCCGTCGCTTTTCCATCCCCCTGATGGAAGGCCCTGTGCAGACTTCCTGTTTCCATCGGCCCCCGGAGCGCTTTCCCAGCTGCCCTGAAGGAGTTTCTATCATGTTCCCTCGCGCTCACTGCAGGACCCGCCAGGAATCTGCCGGCGGCCCCTTTCTTGCAGCCCCTATCTCCATTTGTTATGATATGCTCGTAAAACAGGCTGAAAGGATGATTCGATGACTGCTGATAGAAAAAAAGGGCTCCTCTCTGCCTCTGCCGGCTCCGTCTTCTGGGGCAGCAGCGGCATTGCAGGCCAGTTTCTTCTAATTAATGAACATATAGCCCCTGCATGGCTTACCTTTTTCCGGCTCCTGACCGCCGGATTTCTTTTACTTCTTCTGACCCATTTCTTCAAAGGAAATATATCCGCCCTGTGGAAAGACCGGAAGGATCGCCGGGACCTCCTCATTTTCAGTGCCTTCGGCATGCTGGGCACCCAGTACGGCTACTTTGCCTCCATCCAATACAGCAATGCTCCTACTGCCACCATTCTGGAATACCTCATGCCTATCCTCATCATTTTCTGGTACTGCCTGTCAGAAAAGAGGCGGCCCCGGATGAGGGAGCTCTTCTGCGCCTTCTTCGCTATAGCCGGCACGGCCCTCATTGCCACGGGCGGTGACTTCAAAAGTCTCGCCATTTCTGAAAAAGCCCTTTTCTGGGGCCTTCTCTCGGCTCTGGCCTGTGCCCTCTATACGGTGGAACCGGTGCGCATCATTAAGAAATACGGAGCGCCCCTAGTGGTAGGCTGGGGCATGTTCACGGCCTCCTTCTTTCTCCTGCCGGTGACAGCCCTCACGCCTTTCACCGGCACCGTGGATACGTCCGTGCTCCTTGCCTTCGCTTATGTGGTCATTTTCGGCACGGTCTGCTCCTTTGTTCTCTACCTCAGCAGCGTGGCCTATATCCTCCCCACGGAAGCCAGCATTATTTCTGCCATCGAGCCGCTGTCCTCCATTCTTTTTTCCTTTCTCATCTTCCGCCTCACCTTCGGCTTCTGGGAGCTCCTCGGCATGGCCCTCATCATCCTGGCCGTGGCGGCAGTGGCAAGGAAATAAGGGCCCATCCGCCAAAAGACTCTGCCCGCCGTCATCCATGCGCTTTGCAGATTTGCGGGGAAACCGTATTTCCACAGGCAGTAAGGCTCAGACGCCTTTGGCGCCCAGAAGTAAGCCGCCCCCTCACACCGAAAGCGTGCCCTTTGGGCGCGCTTTTTTAAACCCTTTGACCCTCTCCCGAGCCAGCGGCTCCGCAGCATCAGCCCTCCCTGTCCCCTGTCCTACATATTGACGCAGGTCAATCTATGTGCTATGCTCTTCAATATATTGATGTCGGTAAATACGAGGAGGTCCCTAAACCTATGCCAAAAGAACAAATCATCATGCTGAAGGCCATCACCGATGAAAGCCGCCTTCGCATTATCAAACTGCTTGAGCAGGGCGAACAATGCGCCTGCGTGCTTCTGGAAAATCTCCATTTCTCCCAGCCCACCCTGTCCCACCACATGAAGGTACTCTGTGAGGCCGGTCTGGTTAACAGCCGAAAAGAAGGCAGATGGGTGTATTACTCCCTGAACCAGGCCAATGGCCGAGAGCTCGCCCGGTTCATCGAGGAGCTGTTTCAAGTGACAGACACAGGAGATGACCATCATGCATGCTGCTGATACAGAAAGAAATATGAGCTTTTTCCAGCGCTATCTCACCCTGTGGGTGCTGCTGTGCATGGCGCTGGGCGTGGCCCTGGGCCATTTCCTTCCCGCCCTGCCCCGTTTTCTGGGCCGCCTGCAGATAGATGGCATTTCTCTTCCCATGGCAGTGCTCATCTGGATCATGATTTACCCCATGATGATTAAAGTCGATTTCCAGAGTATCAAACAGGCTGGAAGAAATGGGAAAGGCCTTCTGGTGACCTGGGTGACGAACTGGCTCATTAAGCCCTTCACCATGTACGGCATTGCCGCCTTTTTCTTCTTCCACCTGTTTGGCGCCTTCATGGATCCGGAGCTGGCCAGACAGTACCTGGCCGGCGCCGTCCTTCTGGGCGCCGCGCCCTGCACGGCCATGGTATTCGTGTGGAGCACTCTCACCCGCGGAAATCCGGCATATACAGTCGTACAGGTGGCCACCAACGACCTGATCATCCTGGTGGCCTTCGTGCCGATTGTGAAATTCCTTCTGGGCGTTTCCCAGGTATCCGTTCCCTACGACATTCTCTTTGTCAGTGTCTTCCTTTTTGTAGTCATTCCTTTATCCGGCGGCGTACTGACCCGCCGCCTGGTGGTGAAGAACCGGGGCGAAGCGTATCTGGATAAGGTTTTCGTCCACAAATTCGACCATGTAACCACGGCAGGCCTTCTTCTCACCCTGGTCATCATCTTCAGCTCCCAGGCGGACATGATCCTTTCCAATCCCCTGCACATCCTTCTCATCGCAGTACCCTTAACCATTCAGACCTTCCTTATCTTCTTTCTGGCCTATGGAGCTGCCCATATGCTGAAGCTTCCCTTTGATATTGCCGCTCCTGCCGGCATGATCGGCGCTTCCAATTTCTTTGAACTTTCCGTGGCAGTGGCTGTAGCCCTCTTCGGTGCCTCCAGCCCTGCCGCCCTGGCCACCACCGTAGGCGTCCTCACGGAAGTGCCGGTCATGCTCACTCTGGTCGAAATCGCCAACCATACAAAAAGATGGTTTCCCCGTGAACCATAAACCGGTCATTGCCTTCCTCTGCACCCACAACGCCTGCCGCAAGGGGGCCTCCTCCCTTTGAAGTGAGATTTCTCCGCGCCCCAGCACTTTCGTCTATATGTCAAACGGAGAGAGTACCTGTGTCAATTCGTTTCTTGTAATAAGTATAGGAAACAGCTGATAAAAACAATAAAATGTATTTCATAGTGACCACTGCAGCAAAAAAGCACCTTTGAGAAGTCTCAAAGGTGCTGATTTTATCATGGTGCGCTTGGGGAGATTCGAACTCCCGACACACGGTTTAGGAAACCGCTGCTCTATCCAGCTGAGCTACAAACGCATTAGTTTTATTTTACAAAAAGAATGGGGTTTTGTAAAGGGTGACATATGGCCTGCTGTCCGCTTACCGCCGGATGGTGCACCTCGTTCCTGAAAGCAGGGACGCCTCGGAAGAAGGGCGAGGAACCCATAACAGTCAAAACAGGTCCTTAATCCTGTCCAGCAGTCCCTTCTTCTCTTTTCTCGAAGGCTTGGGCATCACCGGCTTTTCCGGTCCCGGCCGGGGCACCTTGGGTAGAGGGGGCGTGTTTTCGCTGGGGCGGAAAGGCGGCGGCGCCGTGAAGGTGGGCATACGGAGCACCGGGGGCGCCATGATTTTCGGCTTCACTGCCGGCGTCCGCCGCAAAGGGGTTCTGGCCTCGCTCCTGCCGTAGGGCACGTAGTGATAGGATTTGGAAGACGGGTCCGGCACGTTGCGGTCCGCAATGTAGCGGGTGCCGTTAAAATCCCGCCCCCGGAGCCGTTCCAGCAGCATGGATGCCATCATCTGGGGCGAAAAATAGGAAAAAGGCAGCCTTGGCGCCATGCGGGCAATGGAGGACAGGAAGGAGGTCTTCACATCCTCCAGAGTCAGATGCAGTTCTTTCCGTATTTCATCCATGAGAAGGATCATGCCCTTCTGGGTGGGGAACAAATTCTCATAGGGCACCAGGTTATTCTTATTTCCCATGCCCGACATATCCATGAAAAAGACAAGGTACAGGTATGGCAGGGCATGGGCCTTGTCCTTGATGCGCAGGTAGAAATTGGCCACCGTGTAGTACATATTCCGAAGCTTGGACCATTCCCCCGCCATGGTATACAGAGCGATTTTCTGCTGGAAAGCGCGGTACAGAATATCCCGGGCCGTAAAGGGTTCCCCCCGCTGGGTCAGGGCGTTCTGGGACTCCCCGATTTCCCCTTCCGTTAACCCGTAATTTTCCCGCACATTCAGCACATAGGCCATGTGATGGCCGATTTCCGCCTTTCCTTCTCTGGTGAGCACGTAAATCCGGGGCACTCCATGGGCATAGTCCTTCTCCGGGATTTTGGAAATCACCCGCCCCGTCAGCTCCGCATGGGTCCCTTCGCCGGAGAGGTCATAGCGCTTCAGGAAATCTGAAAGCACCTTGTCCGGAAGCATGTTCACCGTTTCCTGGGGCCGGCTGGCCCGTATCCATCCATCTTCCATGAGGGCATCAATCCGGGTATTGGCATCGGGGCCGTAGATATGCAATTTATAAGGCGGTATCCGATGATGCAGCGGCTTTCCGTCAAAATAATCCAGTATCAGTATATCCCTGATGGATAAACCCATGATGTCCCTCCTTTCCGGACCGGCGCGGGGAATAGTCATTTCCTGCGTAAGCGTACCCTAATTTTCCATTCTTAATTATAATCCAGATACCGCTCTTTTGAAAAGGGGAATTATGAGGGGGCGCGGCTTCGTCGCAGGTTGTGTAAAAAGGTTGTGTGAAAAGGTTCTTAAGATTGATGCGCCCCATGGGCGCAAGGGTTCTGAAGTTTGACAGCGCCGTTGGCGCTGAGGATTGTGGTATCGACGCCTTTGGCGTCGATGAGTATATAGCCGCCTCTCGGCAGCAGCGCTACGGAATTGTCTTCCCGCCCTCACAGTCATTCTGAGCGCCAGCGAAGAATCTCGGTGCATGACAGGCATGAGACAAACGGTAGTAAATACCAGTCGGCGGGAAGATTCGGGAAAAGGTTCTTAGGTTTGACGGTCCTTTGGGCCAAGAGTGGTGGTGGCGGCGAACGCCATAATGTTTAACAGGATCCGCTCCGCCGCCCGGGTTCAGAGAGTGGTGCCTGCCGGACAATGGGTAGAAAGGCCGCTTCACGCCTTTCTGTCTGAAGCAGAAAAATTCCGGCAGCTGCTGTAAGGCAATCTGCCGGAATATAATCTCCTCATTTATATTCCCATGGAATCAGCCCTTCCCCAGAAGTGCCGGAATGGCTCCGCTGGCGCCGATGCGGGAGGCGCCGGCTTTAAGGAAATCTTCCATTTCCTGTTTGCTGTGGATGCCGCCGGCGGCTTTGATTTTCACCTTTTCTCCCACGTATTTCCTGAAGAGTTTCACATCGGACAACACAGCGCCGGCGCTGCCAAAGCCGGTGGATGTTTTGATATAGTCTGCTCCCCCTTCAGTGACACAGCGGCAGGCGGCGATTTTTTCTTCTTCCGTAAGATAGCAGGTCTCCACGATGACCTTCAGGATATGGTCCCCTATGGTCTCCTTCACCGCTTTGATTTCACCGGTCACGTAGGAAAGATTCCCCTCCTTCAGGGCACCGATGTGGATGACCATGTCGATTTCATCGGCGCCATCTCTGATGGCCTCTGCCGCCTCCACCGTTTTGGCCGCCCTGCTGCAGTTTCCCAGCGGAAAACCCACCACTGTGCAGATGGTGAGGGACGGGAAGTGCTCATGGATTTTCTTCACAAAAGAGGAGGGGACGCACACCGAAGCCATGTGATACCTTTCCGCCTCTTCGCATAAGGCACGGATGTCCCGCCAGGCAGCGGTGGCTTTCAAAAGCGTATGGTCCACATGGGAAAAGATGAAGTCGTTAGTCATGGAAATGCTCCTTTCTGAGTGATCTGTTTCTTCCTGCATTATAGCAGAAAAAGAGAGTGAGGAAAAAATGGAAAGGTATTTCTTCCTCACTCTCTTTCAGGCAGCTGCGAGCTTTATTTCTGCTGGCCATAGTAAGCATGGGGCCCATGTTTTCTCTGATAGTGTTTGTCCAGCAGGGCCCGGTCCATTTCAGCCCGGGGATTCAGCAACCCTGTTTTCCATGCCATTTCCGCCACTGTTTCCAGTACCACTGCATGGTATACTGCTTCTTCCGCATTTCTGCCCCAGGTGAAGGGCCCATGGTTTTTGACAAGTACCGCCGGCATATCCAGGGGATTGATTTTCCGCCGATTAAAGGTTTCTGCTATGACCTTCCCCGTATTCCACTCATAATCGCCCCGAATTTCCTCTTCTGTCATGTTTCTGGTACAGGGAACGGGTCCGTAGAAATAGTCGGCATGAGTGGTCCCCAGGACGGGTATGTCCTTTCCTGCCTGGGCAAAAACAGCGGCATGGATGGAGTGAGTATGGACGATGCCTCCGATGCCGGGAAAAGCGTCATATAGATAAAGATGAGTAGGCAGATCAGACGACGGTCGGAGTTTTCCCTCCACCACATTTCCTTTTTTATCTACCACTACCATATCATCGGGTGTCATGGATTCATAGGGCACGCCGGAGGGTTTAATCACCACAAGGCCTGTTTCCCTGTCCAGAGCGCTCACATTTCCCCAGGTATAGATAACCACACCCCGGGCAGGAAGTTCTCTGTTGGCCTTCCATACTTCCTTTTTCAATGCTTCCAGCATGATTGTCCTTTCTAAAAGAAGCCCTTTCATCAGTGTGGCGACCCTCGTTCCATTAGATTTTGGGTACCACTGATGGAGGTCAGTACCAGAAGGGCTCTTTTTATTTAGCAATGACCCAGGCTTTTTCTGCCGGGAAAGTAACATACACATCTCCCTGATGGATGGTTCTGCCGGGGTCAAAGGCATCGACAATCCATTCCTTATCCAGGGCATCCCGAAGGAAGTAGCGCACCTTTTCTCCCAGAAACATGGTATTGGTAATATGGGCCTTCAGGTTCACCTGATTCTCTACAGGGTTCTTAGAGAGGCCGGCGCTTTCCGGTCGCACTGATGCTACATATTCACTTCCCTCTTTGACCGGGTTGGAGGAAGTAAAAACTGTCCCGCCATAGGCTACCTGATTTCCGCTTTCCCCTTTCAGGGAAATGAGATTGGTCGTGCCAATGAAATCAGCCACAAAAGCGGTTTTCGGTTCGAAATAGATTTCCTGGGGTGTGCCTACCTGATGAACGATGCCGTCTTTCAATACTACAATAGCGTCGGACATGGAAAGTGCTTCTGACTGATCGTGGGTGACGTAGATGGTGGAAAGGCCCATTTTCTGCTGAATCTGTCGCAGTTCCACCCGCACGTTTTCGCGAAGTTTGGCATCCAGATTGGACAGAGGCTCATCCAGGAGAAGAACTTCCGGATTCATTACAAGGGCACGAGCCACCGCCACACGCTGCTGCTGTCCGCCGGACATCTGATTCGGGAACCGCTTTTCCATACCTTCCAACTGCATGAGGGCCAGCGCCTGTTTCACCCGTTTTTCAATTTCATCCTTCGACTTCTTCTTTACCCGAAGGCCATAGGATACGTTGTCAAATACATTCATATGAGGAAAGAGGGCGTATTCCTGGAATACCATGGCCGTATTCCGGTCATAGGGCGGGACTTTTTCAATGTTTTTCCCATTCAGCAGAATTTCCCCTTCATCTGGTTCATAGAAGCCGGCAATCATGCGCAGCAGTGTGGTCTTGCCGCAGCCTGAGGGGCCAAGGAAGGTAATAAAATGGCCTTTTTCAAAATTCAGGTCCACATTTTTAATGACATGGTTTTTCCCAAAGTATTTATTAATATTTTTCAGCTGTAATACGTAATCTGCCATAGTTGTCTCCCGCCTTTGTTAAAGATCAAATATATTAATCTTATCCCTCAGTATGAGCTTCACAATACCGAAGGTCAGATAAATCACAAGCATAATGCCTACAGCCGTTGCACTGGCAGTGGGCAGGAATCCCTGATTTGCCAGGCTCATGATGTTGATGGAAGCCAGGTTCCATTCCGGCGATACCAGGAAGATGACGGTGGACAAAGTATTCATAGAACGCATGAAAGCGTATACAAAGCTGACAGAAAGGGAATTTTTCAGCATGGGCAGCACCACTTTGCAGAAGGTAGTAATGCTTCCGGCGCCCAGATTGGTGGACGCCTGTTCCAGGGAAGCATCAATCTGCTTCAATCCTGCCACTGCCTGACGATACCCCACCGGCAGCTGCCTTAGAGCCATACCCAGAATGATAATGGCCAGAGTGCCTGTCATTTCCAAGGGACCGTCATTAAATGCCAGAATCAGTGCCAAACCGATGAAGGTGCCAGGGAGAGATACCGGAAGCATAGCAAGGAAATCCATAATATTCCTGCCGGGGAATTTCTTCCTGATGGTGAGAAAAGCCAGCGCGATACCAAGAATTGTAGTAATGGCCGCCGTAGACATGGATGCTACCCAGGAGTTAATCATGACATTGGACTGAATAACTCCTTCCTTGAAGTAGTCCAGCGTAAAGGTATAGTCATAGCCGAAAGCCACAGTGAAGGCAAAGAGGATAACCACTCCGATTATCATAAGAATGGCCAGACAGAGCAGGAGGCAGAAAGCAAAGAGCATCCATTTGGCCAAAGGGCCTGCAGTCACCCGAATAAGGCCGGAAACCGGCTTGCCCGTGACAGTCACATAGGAATTCTTTTCCAGATAATATCGCTGAATAAAAAATACAATCAATGTAGGAATCACAAGAAATACGGAAAGCGTGGCGCCCATGGGTAGATCCCAGGCACCAGTCACCTGTGTATAGGCTTCCGTTGCCAGCACGTGATAATTGCCACCTACTAGCATAGGATTGCCGAAGTCTGCCAGGGAGTTGATAGCCACCAGCAGGAAAGCGCTGGCCAGCCCCGGTGTAGCCAGACGCAGGGTTACCGTACGGAAGAGATACCATCCTCGGGCGCCCAGATTCTGGGCTGCCAGCTCCAGATTCGGGCTGATGCTTTTCAGCACGCCGGAAATGGTAATATAGGCCAGCGGGAAAAAGGCGATGGTCTGTGCCACCCACAAACCGAAGGGCCCATACAGGTCCACTTTCAGATGCAGCAGCTGCCATGTAATAAATCCACGCCGGCCAAAGAGCATGATAAAGGCCAGACCTGTCACCACAGAAGGCGCCATAGTGGGCAGGAGAGCTACCACCTGGAAAAACCGTTTGCAGGGCATATCGGTGTAATTAATGCCGTAGGCAAAGAGAAAGCCAAATACAATGGCAGCAGCCGTGGCAATAAAGGAAGAAAAAAGGGTATGTCCAAATACCAGTATGAATTCTCTGCCTGTAATGGCCCTGATCCAGTCTGCCTCCGTAGGAACCAGAAGGATTTTCACAAAAGGATAAATAATGAACACACCGAAAAGGAGGAACACCGCTGCAATGCTGATAAGAAGCGGCGGTTCCCGGAGAAGCAGTTTCAGTTCCATCCCCAGTCCTGTATGTTCATGACCTGTATCTTTTTCGTTCATAATAACTCCTTATTTCATGATTTGTGACAGTCTTCCCGTTTCATAAAGGAAAAAATACACCTCCGCCGGAAAGCGGAGGCATATCTTCATTATCCATCAGTCAGCAAAGAATTCATCACAATTTTTCTGCTTATCCGCGCCGGCTTTGATGAGATCATATTCCTTGAAAAGCGGCAGTTCCTTCAGCGGTTTCATTCCAGGAGGCGGAGCCACATCGGGGTTGCAGGCCACACCATGGGTGGTCTTTACCAGAATATCGCCTGCTTCTTTGGTCAGAACGAAATCAATAAACGCTTTAGCTGCTTCATCATTGGTATGATTCTTAATCTTGCCCACCGGGCATGTAGTCCATCCAGCCTGGTCATAGATGGTGCTGTGAATCTTCTGGCCTTTGGCACTGACCAGAGTCTGGTCAGAAATGAAATTCAAGCATACCAGATATTCTCCGGCGCCGGTTTTCTGTCCCGGCGTAAAGCCCGATGGCGTAAACTGTGCTACCTGTGGTTTTAATGCTTTCAGATAAGCCCAACCCTTTTCCGGTCCCATCTGCTGAAGAACAGAGCTGATGAATGTATTGCCGGTGCCGGATTTTCTGGGATCCGGCATGATGATTTCGCCTTTGAATTCCGGTTTCAGCAGATCTTCCAGTGTCTCTGGGGCCTTCACGCCCTTCGGTTCAAATTCTTCCTTAAACCGCTTCTCGTTATAGCCGATAGACATAACCTCCAGATAGGTACCGTACCAGTATCCGTCCTTATCCTGATACTCCGGAAGGATCATGCCGGCATTAGGAGACTTATAGGCTTCCAGCAGACCGTCTGCTGCAGCCTTTGCATGGGCATCCGCTGTGCCCCCCAGCCAGATATCCGCTTTCGGAGCGTCCTTCTCCGCCTGGATGCGGGCCAGTGCTTCACCGGTAGGCAGACGGATGAAACTTACATCAGCACCGGTCTTTTTCTTGAAGGAATCTGCCAGCTGCTTAGCCGTATCTTCATGGAAAGAAACATACATCACCAGTTTCTTTCCCTTCAAATCCGGTCCCTGCGGCGCTCCCGCCTTACCGGAAGAAGACTGTCCACCTCCACACCCGGCTACAGCCAGCGCTACTGCAGTCAAAGCACATGCAGCCAAAGCTTTCCATTTCATTACGAGCATCTCCTCTCAAAATATGAACCTTACGAACTCTTTACATCTCTTTTACAATTCTACCATAAAGTAGATACTATTTGTACATACTTGTAATTTAAGCATAACATTTATGTGTATCCATCTTTTCTCATCATAAAGCCACTATTTGTTGATATAAATCTGTCTTTCGTCCCCTATTCTAAAAATATAGAAGGTATGTTTATTTAATTATTTTAAGAATAAATATACCTTTTATTTTGAATGGTATTTCTTAATCAGGGAAAAATGGCCCTTCATCCCACACAAAAGGGACTGTGAAAAAATGATTTCCATTTTTTCACAGTCCCTTAGTAAATTCTATAAATTCTCCTATTCCTTATGGTTCCAGGGCACCAGTTTCCTTTCCAGGAACTGAAGGAACAGGTTGAAGATGAGGCCCAGCACGGAGAGGACGATGACTCCCGCCATAAGGCGTTCGGTAATCATGAGGTCGCCGTAGTGGAGGATCAGGGCGCCGATGCCCTGTTCAGCGGCAATCATTTCCGCTGCCACCAGAAGGAGGAGGGCGGTACCGGCGGCTATGCGGAGGCCGGCGAAGATCATGGGGAGGGCGTAGGGCAGCACCACGTTTCTCATGGTATAACCCCAGCCGGCGTGGAAGCTCACGGCCACTTTGATGAGCAGGGTGTCCACGTTTTTCACGCCGGAGTAGGTGTTCATGGCCACAGGGAAGAAGACGCCCAGGGCGATGATGGTGACTTTGGATACTTCACCGATACCCAGCCAAAGGATGAAAAGGGGGAGCAGGGCAATTTTTGGAATGGGGTAGAGGGCATTGACGATGGGGTTGGCCATGCGGTCCGCCAGGGCAGAGGTGCCGGTGACCAGGCCCACCAGAAGGCCGAAGGCGCTGCCCAGGAAGAAGCCCAGCAGAATGCGGTACAGGGAGGCCGCCAGGGAGACGCCGATTTCTCCATCCTGAATCATATCGATCAGAGCGGAAATGATGAGGGTAGGCGGCGGCAGGAAGAGGGATGACACCACCCCTGCCCGGCAGATGCCTTCCCAGATGAGAAGCAGCACCGCCACGGAAATCAGGGAAACGGCGGGGCTGTAACTTTTCTGCCACCGTTTCATTTTATTTTCAACCATGTACTTATTCATCGCCATTCACCTCCGTCATCGCCTCCAGGGCGTCTTTGCTGATATGTTCCCAGATGGTACAGGTGAGGCGGTCGATTTCTTCCGCATGTTCCGGTTTCTCCCGGTCGCCCCGGGGGATGGTAATGGAAAGGATATTCCGCACCTTTCCCGGACGGCGGGAAAGAAGTACCACCCGGTCCGCCAGCATGACCGCTTCCTGGATATTGTGGGTCACGTAAAGGGTGGTGAGCCGCGTCTTTTCCCACAGGTCCACCAGTTCCTGCTGCATGATGATGCGGGTCTGGGCGTCCAGGGCGGAGAAAGGTTCGTCCATGAGGAGCAGGTCCGGATTGATGGCCAGGGCCCGGGCAATGCCTACCCGCTGTCTCATGCCGCCGGACAGCTGATGAGGATAGGATTTCTCAAAGCCTGAAAGGCCTACCAGGGAAATATAGTGGTCGATTCTCTCTTTCCATTCTTTCTTCGGCAGCACATGGCCGGCGTCCAGTCCAAAGGCGATGTTGTCATATACGTTACGCCAGGGCATGAGGCCTGTCTCTTGAAATACGATGGATACCCGGGGCTCGCTTTTCAGGTCTTCCCCTGTGAAATAGACGGACCCCGCGTCCGGCGACAGGAGGCCGGCGCAGATATTAAGGAGGGTCGATTTTCCGCAGCCCGAAGGTCCTACCAGGGCCACGAATTCTTCCTTGTGCAGGGTAATATTGATATCCTCCAATACCGGCAGGACCTTTTTGCCGTTCCGGAAGGATTTGCTGACTTGATCGATAATAACTTCCATAGATGACTCCGTTTTTTATATTTTTATATAACACGCCCTGTCGGGCGTGAAGGTTCAAAGGGTTCAAAAGGTTCAGAGGGTTCAAAGGGTGGTGGTAGCGCCCTTCGGGCGATGAACATAAAATCAGCGTTACGGGATTTGCTTTCTGTATCATATGGCATGATACGCATTCTGATGATTAGCCGCTACGCGGCTCCCCCTTATCCGGTTGCGCCTTTGGACACACCTTCGGTGTGAGGGTTGACGGGACTTCGTCCCGAGGGTTCTCAGGGTTCGTAAGTTTGACGGGCCGTTGGGCCGAGGGTGGCGGTGGCGGCTGGCGCCGCAAGTTTTATAATGCCGCCTTTGACGGTCCTCCTCCCCCACAGATGGGAGAGGCAAGTGAGGGGAGCGTGGTCCCCCTCCCGCCCAAGCGGTAAGCCGGCAGCGGATAGCAGTCAGCTGTCCCGCCACTGAACCCTTTTGCATCCGGGAATACCGTTTTCTGACATCTGATCATCTGCCATCTCCCGAAGGGATGATCTGCCCCCATAACGAAGGAAGCGCCGCTGGTTTCGCGGCGCTTTTCCTTATTTCTTCATGGCCTCTTCCAGGAAGGATGTATTCACCACATCTTTGGCATCCAGTTTCCCGTCGATCATGCCATGGGAGGAATACCAGTCGATCTGGGTCTTGATATCATCAGCCATGAGCACGCCGTTCTTATCCACATAGGGCAGGCCCAGACGGATGTCCGCTTCCGGCGTCTTCACGTACTTGGCAATGATTTTCACCACTTCGTCCAGTTTGGCCGGGTCCTTCTTATCCACCACGGCATTGTAGTATTCATTGCAGGCTTTGTTGTAGGCCTTCATGAAACGGACCGCAGCGTCCTTATTCTTGGCAAATTCCGGGGAGTAGAAAATACCGCTGGTCTGGTAAGGCATCACGGCGCTCACCTGGGTGATTTCCTTTCCGTAACCTTCATTCTTGACCTTGGTAATGTTCGGTTCATTCAGGATGCAGGCATCGATCTGACCGCTCTGGAGCGCTGCCATGACGGCGGACAGCTTGCCCAGAGGCACAATGGTCACATCGTCCAGGGTCAGGCCTTTGGATTCCAGCATCCGTCCCAGCATGTAGTGGAAGGTGGATCCTTTCTGGGTAATGCCCACACGTTTTCCTTTCAGCGCTTCAATGGAAGTAAGGCCATTGTCATATTCTGCAGAAGAAGCCAGAAGCGCAGAGGAGGAATATCCCTTTTCTTCCCGGCCTTTATCAGCCACAATGTAAAGTTTCTGTCCCTTGGCAGCCATATTGTACAGGCCTGCCGTAATACCGGTAGCGCCTACATCTACCTTGGAGGAAGCGGTGGCCACCGCAATGGGCTGGGCTGCATCAAACCACTGGGGATCGATTTCAATGCCCTCTTCCTTGAAATAGCCCTTATCCATGGCAATAAAAAGCGGGGCGCTGCTGGTGAGCCGAAGCATAGCCAAGGACACCTTCACCGGCTTCTTCTCCCCGCCGGACGATGACCCGCCGGAGCTGCTTCCGCAGCCTGCAAAGGACAGGGAAACGGTCAAAGCCATCAGCCCTGCCAGAATCATGGCAAATACTTTTTTGAAATTCATTCTTCTATTCTCCTCTCCTACCGCCGGGCAACCCCGGTGAATCAACGATTGCCTGTATTTTACTCCATTTTCAGGAAGAAGAAAAGGGGCCAGGGGGGGCCACTGGCCATGGGGCACACCTTCGGTGTGAGGGTTCAAAAGGTTCAAAGGGTTCAAAGGGTTCAAAGGGTTGTGGATTGCCCTTCGGGCAATACTTATATAATCAGCGTTACGGGATGACCTTGCTGTATCATATGGCATGATAAGCATTCTGGTGATTAGCCGCTGCGCGGCTCCCCCTTATCCGGCTGCGCCGGACTTTCTCCATGGGAAAGGTGGTAGCGCCAACCACCAAAGGGGGGAATACATTTCCACGCCCATCAGGGCGGTTGTACGGTTTTCGCTGCCACAGGCAGCGGCATATAAAACTCCCTCTGAACCAGCCCGCTCTGCGGGCCGAACCCATCGTTCAGTGCGCAGCACACGAACGATAGAACCCGGGCGCCGAGAGGCGCCTGAATCCTCAAGCCCCAAAGGGGCTTGTCCATAAGGCGGTTGTATAGTTTTCGCCGCCAAAGGCGGCATAAAAAATGGCGCCCCAAAGGGCGCCCACCTCGCCAGTGGGCACGGTCAGCCAACCAATAGGTAAGCCCTTTAATGGGCAGGCTAAGGGCCTACTTTGGCTGACTTGGAGGTCCTATGCAGGACCTCCACAGTACTTCATACCTCCCGAGGGCGGAAGCCCGGAGCCCGTCCGGGAGGCGTCAGCCGGTCCCGGACAGAACCCTTGGCGCCCAGGGCCAAAGGCCCGGCGGCGCCATCAACCCTCACGCCCATCAGGGCGTGTCAACCTTCGGGAATACAGCTTCCCGCCGATTCTTCACAAAAACCCATGGTTTCCCTGACGCCGAAGGCGGGCACCCCCTTGCATCCGGGAATACGGATCGGCACTCCAGGGGAGCCGACAGCGGACAGCCATCCCTCCCATGGGGTATAATAGAACTATCTATTCCAGTCATTACAAGGAGGTTCCCATGGTTGATCCATTTATCTATCACAATCCCACCAAAGTGTACTTTGGGAATGACGCCCTCTCCCATCTCCACGAAGAGCTGCCCCGCTGGGGGAAGAACGCCCTTCTGATTTACGGCGGCGGTTCCATCCGGGAAAACGGCATTTACGATACTATCGTAGAGGAAATCCGGAAAGCCGGTATTTCGGCCTATGAAATTTCCGGTGTAAAGCCGAATCCCGAGATGCCGCTGGCCCGGCAGGGCGCCCGGTTCTGCCGGGAAAGGGGCATAGACCTGGTGATTGCCGCAGGCGGCGGCAGCGTCATTGACACTGCCAAGGTCATTGCCGGAAGCGCCCTCTACGATGGAGACTCCTGGGATTTAGTAAAATCCAGAGCACAGATTTCCCATGCCCTGCCTATCATGGCCATTCCCACCATGGCTGCCACAGGCTCCGAAATGAACAGCTGCGCCGTCATTACCAATCCCGACACCCATGAAAAACTGGGCTGGACCACGGAAGCCCTCCGTCCCCGGGTTTCCTTCCTTTCCCCGAAGAATACCTTCACCGTTCCCCCTGCCCAGACGGCCTACGGCAGCGCAGACATTCTCTCCCACATTCTGGAAGTCTACCTGAACCGGGCCGAAGGCTTCGACGCAGTGGACGGATTCATGGAAAGCATGATGCGCTCCGTCATCCACTGGGCGCCGCTGGCCATGGAAGACGGCTTCCATGAAGAAGCCCGGACCAATCTGCTCTGGGACTCCGAATGGGCCATCAACGACCTCATCGACCGGGGCCACTCCGTGACCTGGACCTGCCATGCCCTGGAGCACGAGCTCTCCGCCTTCTTCCCCATTCCCCACGGCCTGGGCCTGGCCATCCTCACTCCCGCCTTCATGGAGTATGTGCTGAACGAAGAAACGGCGCCGCGCCTTGCCCGCTTCGCCGTCCGCGTCATGGGCGTAAAAGAAGGGAAGAATGAAATCAAAACCGCCCGGAAAGGCATCAAAAAACTTCGGAAATTCTTCACCCAATCCCTCTACCTCCCAGGCCGCCTTTCTGAAATCGGCCTGGACGACGCCCTTTTTGAAGACATGGCGGCCCACGCCATGGCCTGGAAAAGCACAGACGGCATCCTCCATGGCTTCTATCCCCTTACGGAAGAAGACTTCGTGGCTATTTATAAAAAGGCATTATAAAAGGGACCGCTCAGCGGTCCCGGGTTCAGAAGGTTCATATTGGACACACCTTCGGTGTGAGGGTTGACGGGGCTGCGCCCCGAGGGTTCTCAGGGTTCGTAAGTTTGACGGCCCTTCGGGCCGAGGGTTGTGGATTGCCCTACGGTGCACAGCGAACACATTTTGCACTATGCGAACTGGATTTGTAAGGGAGCATCAGCGACCTGAAAATCCAGTGAGTCAGTGACAGCAGTGGATGAAGGAGCGCTAGCGACGCGCAAAATGTAGTGAGTCGTTTCCCCTTTAGGGGGCAATGCTTATAAAGTCAGCGTTACGGGATTTACTTTCGGTGTCATATGGCAAAATAAGCATTACGATGATCAGCCACCTACAGTGGCTTCCCCCCCTTTGGTGCCTTACGGCACCACCTTCCCGCCCCGCTGGGAAGCGTGTCACACGATTCTCAGGTCGCTTTGCTCCCTTACGAATCGTGTTCCCTTGCCACCGCGGAGCGGTGGGACAATAAAGCTCTGAAAAGCAGTCCTTTCATAAGCAGCTCACAGCATAACGGAGCTTTATAGTCCCCTGTGGAGGTCCTGCATAGGACCTCCAAGTGGGGCGAAGTAAGGCGCCTAGCCTGCCCATTAAGGCGCTTTCCTTTTGCCGCCCCACCGAACTGCGGGGGTGGCAAAGGAACTGGATTCATAGGGGAGCCCCGCGACCCGCGAATCCAGTGACATGCTTCCCACCGGGTGGCAAGGGAACTTGATTCGCAAGGAGCCGTAGGCGACTGAGAATCAAGTGACACGCTTCCCATCGGGAAAGGTGGTGGCGCCAGCCACCAAAGGGGGATTGCATTTCCTCGCCCGCATGGCGGTTGTATGGTCTTTCCTCGGGTGAAAGCCCGGTTGTAAAGGTTTTATCATAAGAGGGCGCCTTCAATAAATATAAGGCGCCATACTACAACCCTCAGCGGCAGGGCCGCTGTCAAACTTAAGAACTCTCGGGGCGATAGCCCCGTCAAACTTTAGAACCCTCACGCCCATAAGGGCGTGTCCATAGGGTGGTGGCGGCTCCGCCGCGGGTTATACATCGCTTTCGCTCAGGGGGCAGATAGCGGACAGCCATCCCACGGTCTCCTCCAAAACTTTCTCAGCAAAAATTTTCATTTCCTATATAATAGAGTTAAGAAAGCATTAAGGAGTGATACTATGAAAGACATATACAAAAGGCGTATCGCCGCTGTCCGTGAAGGACTGGCGGAGATGGGCCTTTCCTCCCTTATCGTTTCAGAGACGGCCGCCCTCTTTTATCTCACTGGGGAAATCATCCACCCCGGCGAACGGCTCACAGTGCTGGTGATTTGCCGGGAAGGACCTTCCTTCTGGATCCGGAATCGCCTGTTTCCGCTGAAAGAAGGCATGGGCCTTTCCATGGAAGACGCAGAAGCCTCGCTGGAGGCAGCGGATATTTCCTTTGAAGACGGAGAAGACGGCCCTGCCCTTCTTTCCTTCCGCCTGCCCAAAGGCACGGTGGGCATTGACAAGACCTGGCCGTCCCATTTCCTTCTCTCCCTCATGGCCCTCCGCCGGGACCTTTCCTTTGTAAACGGCTCGCCTCTGGTGGACCGCCTGCGGGCCGTGAAGGACGAAGAGGAAATCAAAGCCATGCGTCTGGCCTCGGCCATCAATGACCAGGCCATGGAACGGATTTCCCGCTGGATCCGCCCGGGCGTGACAGAAAAGGAATGTGCCGACAAGCTCCTTGCCATATATAAGGAAGAAGGGGCCAAAGGCTTTTCCTTCCCACCCATCGTCTCCTTCGGTGCCCACGGCGCCGATCCCCACCATATGCCCGATGACACGAAGCTCTCCGAAAGCGAAGCGGTGCTCTTTGACATAGGCTGCCGGAAGGACCATTACTGCTCCGACATGACCCGCACCTTCTTCACCGGCCTTCCCACGGAAGAGGAGGAAAAGGTGCATCGTCTGGTCCGGGAAGCCGGCGAACTGGCTGAATCCCTGGTACGCCCCGGCATTCCCCTGGCGGAGCTGGACCGGGCCGCCAGAAAGCACATAGAAGACGGCGGCTATGGTCCCTTCTTCACCCACCGTCTGGGCCATTTCATCGGCCTGAAAGAGCACGAAGAGGGAGAAGTCAGCGCCTCCTCCCCCCTTATCGCCCAAAAGGGCATGATCTTTTCCATTGAACCGGGCATTTATCTGGAAGGCCGCTTCGGCGTCCGCGTGGAAGACCTGGTGCTGGTCACCGACACAGGCTGCGAAGTACTGAACCATGCGCCCCGGGGCTGGCAGATTTCCTGAAAGGAGAAAATTATGATTCAAATCAGACATATGGTACTCGGCGAAGGCAGACCCAAAATCTGCGTCCCCCTTGTTTCCTCTTCCTTCGAAGAACTGGACCGGGAATGCGCTGCTCTGGAAAGCCAGCGCCCCGACATGCTGGAATGGCGGGTGGACTACCTTCTGAACAAAGAAGGCTTCAACGCCACAGCAGACCTGGACAAAGCCTTTCGCATCATCCGCTCCCATTTCCAGGACACCCCGCTCCTCACCACCCTCCGCACCAAAAGCCAGGGCGGCGTCCATAAAACCCCCGGCGGCGACTATATAAGACTCATCTCCCTCATCCTCGCCTCCCGGTGGGCCGACATGATCGACATTGAATACGGCCACGAAATGCTGGACACCAAAATCCTCATGGCCCGGGCCAGAGCCCAGAAGATTCCCACGCTCATGAGCTATCACAAATTCAAACGGGCTCTTTCAGAAATGGAAATCGTGGACACCCTGGAAAATATGCACTCCTTCCATCCAGACATCCTGAAAATCGCCGTCATGCCAAAGACGCCCCTGGACACTGCCGCCCTCATAAACGCCGCCGCCCGGGTAGGCCAGCGCTTCCCCGACACCCCCATCATCACCATAGGCATGGGCCCCTCAGGCGTCCTCACCAGAGTCGCCGGGAACCGTCTGGGCGCCCCCCTCACCTTCGCCGCCGGAAAAGAAGCCAGCGCCCCCGGCCAGCTCACCGTAGAAGAAGCACGGACCCTGCTGGAAATACTGTATAAATAAAGGACACGCCTGCGGCGTGAGGGTTGACGGGGCTGCGCCCCGAGGGTTCTAAAGGTTCTTAAGTTTGACGGCCCTTCGGGCCGAGGGTTGTGGTGGCGGCTTCGCCGCAGTTTAAAAAAAGGGGCGCGGCTCCGCCGCAGGTTTTGTCGAAGGGTTGTGTTCGCTTCCGCTCAAGGGGCGACAGCGCCTGCGGCGCTGAGGGTGGCGGATTGCCCTCTCGGGCAATGCTTATAAAGTCAGCGTTACGGGATTGACTTTCTGTCATATGGCATGAAAAGCATTCTGGTGATTGGCTCGCTGCGCTCGCCTCCCCCTATCCGGCTTCGCCGGACTGCCCCCTATACAGGGGGCAGAATAGATTTCTATGCTTTCCTGCAGAGACATAGCTCCATGGCTAAATACCCATAGTCCCACCGCTTGCGGGGGGAAGGTGGTGGCGCCAGCCACCAAAGGGGGAATGCATTTCCAATGCCCGCAGGGCGGTTGTCCGGTTTTCGCCGCCAAAGGCGGCATTTATACTGGCGCCCCAAAGGGCGCCCACCTCGCCAGCGCAGCGATACTATATACCTTCCGAGGGCGGAGCCCTCAACCCATCCGGGAGGCGTCAGCCGGTCCCGATCCCGACCGCGCCGAAAGGCGCCTGAACCCATGAAAAAAAGCTGTGAGAAATGTGCATCATTTCTTCACAGCCTTTTTTTATTTCCTTATTCTTTCTGTTCTTCTGCTTCCGGAGCCGGTGCGTCTTCGGCCGGCGCTACTTCTTCTTCCGGAGCTTCCGCAGTTTCTGCAGTTTCAGCAGTTTCGGCAGTCTCTTCCGTTTCCACAGCCGGTGTTTCTTCCTTCTTTTCTTCCACCGGCGGATAGCCTGCTACCTTGGGCGCCTCGATCCGGTCAAGGGCATCAATGGCTGCCAGTGCCAGCTGCAGTTCCTTGCGGATCTTCCCTACATAGTTCTTCATATTTCCTTCCGTACGGATCATGTTTTCCACCAGACGGCGGCGGGATTCTTCGGCCTCCCGGATCTGACGGTCTCCTTCTGCGTGGGCATTGGCAATGAGGATTTCCGCATTCCGTTTCGCGTTCTTCTTCACATTTTCTGCGGTATCCTTCGCAAGCTGCAGGGTATTGGTCATGGTTTCGGAAATCTTTTCGTAGTTGGCCAGCTTCGTCTTCATCTGGTCCATCTGCTCTTCCATTTCCCGATGTTCCCGGTAAATCTGTTCATAATCCGCTACGATCTGCCGGAGAAAGTCATTGACCTCCTCTTCGCTGTAGCCCCGAAGGCCTTTAGAAAAGGTCTTGTTATGAATATCCATTGGTGTAATCATGGGTGCGCCTCCTTGAAGTGATGTGAGTCTCTTTTCCTATTGTACTTGTTTTCATAGATTTCGGCAAATTTCCAATCAAAAAGGCCGACTATGCGGCCCTTTTTGACGAAACAGCCCCGAAAGACGGGAACCCAGCTGCTCCTTAAACGATTTCCTTTTTCTTAGTCGTCCCGGTCGACTTTATACTTTCTTTCCAGCTGCTTATATGTATCCAGTCCGATAATATGGTTGAAACGGCCAAATTCGATCATGTCCTTAGCGCTGGCTTCGGTAGTGCCGTTCTTTTCCAGTCCGGAGAAGAGGTCATAGAGAGCTTTTGAAATGGTGTATACAGCGCTGCATGCCCAGAATACCACAGAGAATCCCATTTCTTCCAGTTCCTTGGCGGGGATGAGCGGTGTCTTGCCGCCTTCGATCATGTTGGCTACCAGGTAAGCGCCGGTGCCTTCCATGCCCCGGGCAAATTTTTCCAGTTCTTCCCGGCTTCCGATGCCGTCGGCGAAGCAGATTTCTGCGCCGGCGTCAGCATAGCGCTTGCTTCTTTCGATGGCGTCATCAATGCCGTACACAGCGCGGCTGTCGGTGCGGGACATAATCATGGTTTCCTTATCGATACGGGCATCCACGGCAGCCCGGATCTTCTGGGCATGTTCTTCAGCGGAAATGACCTGTTTGCCGTCCATGTGGCCGCAGCGTTTCGGCCATGCCTGGTCTTCGAAGAAAATGCAGGCAGCGCCGGCCTGTTCAAACATTCTTTCCGTGCGGATGATATTCAGCGCATTGCCATAGCCTGTATCGCCATCAGCCACCACAGGAATATCCACGGCATTGCAGATGCCCGTCAGCTGCTCCGCCATTTCCGTGCAGGAAAGGAGGCCTACATCCGGCTGTCCCAGACGGGATGCAGATACAGAGTAGCCGCCCATGGCCAGACAGGGAATGCCTGCCATTTCTGCGATTTTAGCACCCAGAGCGTCGCCTACGCCTGGAGCAATCATAATTTTTCCGGATTTCAGATTGTTACGGAATGCGATACGTTTTTCTGTTGCTGTTTTCATAATGACAACCTCCTGGTACATATAAAGATCAAATAAAAATAACCAAAGTGATGAGACAGGGAAAGAGAATCCCTCGCCAATGATAGAAAAGAAAAAGCCCCTTTCCTGCTGAAACGGCAGAAAAGAGGCGCTTTGGCGCGGTACCACTCTTACTTATATCTCAAGGAGCATACACAAAGATGGAAATAAAAAAAGCCCTGTCCTACGGACAAGGGCGCAATCGCGCGGTACCACCCTGCATTATACTCCAAATCCCTAACGCGGACAGACGTCGGACTTACTGCACTTCAGTTCGAAGCTCCCAGGGGACACGCTTTCCTTCCATACCGGTTTCCATCCTCCCGGCTCTCTGTCATTTCCGGTCAAGCTCAATCCTGTTCATCGCCTTTAATATTTACCAAACATTATAATAGCCCCCGTCCCTCCTGTCAAGAAGGGGCAGGGAACAAAAAAGGAAAGCCTTCCCGCCTGCCGCCTATTCTCTGCCTATGGTATATGTCTCTCGCAGCCATAGCAGCCTCATAAAAATCCATTTTACAAAAGTGCGGCATGCCGCACTTTATTAAAATGGGATTTTCTCCTTCCTATGGAAAGGATGAGAATCGATGAAAAAGTTCGGTCCGCCGCCAGCCTCACTGTTTTTCCCTTAAATCTCTACTCCCCCAGCAGAGAAGGATCCGTGAGAAACTGCTCCACTCCCACATACAGAATCCCCTGCTCATCCTGCCAGGGAATGACCGCATCCCGCAGAACCACGATCTTCCGGAAAGAATCATCGATACGGTGCAGCGATTCCGTTTCCTGTTTCCTTTTCTCCTCCGTATCCATACGGAAGGCAGACTGGATATACCAGCGGCTGCTGCCCCTGTTCACCACAAAATCCACCTCCAGGTTTTTGCGCAGTTTATGGCCCGCCTCATCCCGGTAATTATACTCCACCATGCCTACATCCACATCCAGCCCCCGGCGCCGCAGGTCTGTAAAAATCACATTTTCCATAATATGAGTAGGCTCCTGCTGACGGAAATGAAGCCGCGCATTCCTGAGCCCCACATCAGTGAAATAATACTTGTAGGGAGACGCCATATACCGCTTCCCCTTCACATCATACCGCTGCGCCTTCTCCAGAAGGAACGCATCCATGAAATAATCGATATACCGAGAAATCGTGGGCCCCGATATCTGGATATGTTCCATAGATGCAAACGCCCGAGACAGCTTGGCCGGATTTGTCAAAGAACCTGTGGACGAAGACAGGATATCCAGCAGTTCCTCCAGCACCCCTTCATCCTTGGCAATTCGATTTCTTTCCACCACATCCCGAATATAAGTCCTCCGAAAAAGATCATTCAGATACCGGCTCTTCTCCTCATGGGACGAAAGCGACTGCACCACCGGCATACCGCCATAGGTGCAGTACGCATTGAACGCAAAGCGGATATCCCCCTGCCACACGGACAGAAATTCCTCATAGGACAAAGGATATACCCGCACCTCATCCCCCCTGTCCCGGAACTGGGTCAGCACCTCCGAAGACAGCATGCGGGAATTGCTCCCCGTAATGTAAATATCCACATAAGGCAGCTTCATCAATCCCATCACTACATCCACAAAGGTAATCTCCGTCGATGGCAGATAGGGATTGGGGATGCTCTCCACAAACTGAATCTCATCAATAAAAATATAATATCGCCGCCCATCCTTCTTCAGCCGGCTCCTGATCCACCGATCCAGCTCCACAGGATTCCTCTCCCGGGCATTGGCCAGCTCATCCAGCGAAATGGAAATCACACAGTCCTCCGGCACCCCCTTCTGGAGAAGATTCTTTCGGAAAAGCGTAAACAGCAGATATGACTTCCCGGCCCGACGCATACCCGTAATAATCTTAATCCGTCCATTATCCTTCAGCCGAAGCAGACGATTCAAATAAAAAGGCCGTTCAATCTCCATGACGCCCTCCATTTTACAAAAATGCGGCATGCCGCAAAATAATAAAATGACATCTGTCCCTATTGTATACGACACTGACTGCGATAGCAACCTCATGAAAAATCCCATTTTACAAAAGTGCGGCATGCCGCACCTTCTTAAAACGAATTTTCTCCTTCATACAGAGCAAAGATTTATCATCACGGAAGATATGATGGATTCCCTGTACGGTTCAGATAATGCCAAGTATGACCAGCACGCCAAGCACCTTTTGTCCAGCAGGAAACTGCTCGCTGAAATCGTCAAAAAGGTGGTCCCCGAATTTCAGGATGCCAGTATCGATGACATTGCGGAAAAATATATTGAAGGAACGCCGCTTGTGGGAAGCATCCCTGTAGCCCCGGGCCTTACGAATACAGTGCTTTCCAAAATCTCAGGCGGCCGCAATGAAGACGGGGCGCCGAAGGAAGGATACATCACCTACGACATCCTCTTCCACACCCGCGCACCGGGAACAGGAGAACCCATAACCCTCATTATCAACGTGGAGGCCCAGCGCAGCCAGAAAGAATCGACCCTGGGATACCATCTGATGAAAAGGGCCGTCTTCTATGCCTGCCGCCTTATTTCTTCACAAAAAGAGCGGGAATTTGAAGGCAAGGATTATAATAGTATCAAGAAAATCTATTCCATTTGGATCTGCATGGATTCACCCAACAGAGACAGCTATATCAATCGCTACCGCCTGGAGGAAAAACACCTGCTCCACCGCTACGAGGAACCGCAGGAAAACTATGACCTGGTCAACATCGTTCTTATCAGCTTAGGTGAAAAAGCAGACAAAGACAGACTGATTCACCTGCTGCAGGTTCTTTTCACAGAAAGCCAGCAGACCTTTGACTCGAAAAGAAACATTTTGAAAAAAGAATATCACATTGAAATGACACCGGAAATGGAACAGGAGATGAGTACCATGTGCAACTTGAGCTTAAACATTTCAGAAGAAGCCATGAACAGAGGCCTGGCCCAAGGCCGCAAAGAAGGACGCGCAGAAGGTCGCGCAGAAGGTCGACTGGCGGGGCTCAATGAAACTGCCCTCCGCCTGCTTTCCATGGGCCTTTCTGTGGAAGACGTATCAAAGGGTACCAGTCTTCCTCTGGAAGCCGTAGAAGAAATCAAAAAACAGATGATAGAGAAAAATAAATAAAAAGAAAAAGAGGCATCCTGAAAAACAGGATGCCTCTTTGGTTAAATACCCATCTCTGCCCCCTCATTTCGAGCAAAGCGAAGCGAACCCCCGAAATCTCCCTGCTCTACGTGACTTGCCGTAAACGGGGATACATTTCCAGGCCCCATGTCAGTCTGACAGTCTGATAATCTGACCGCCCCTCAAATCCCTCTGATTCAGTCCCGCTCGAAGAGATCCCGGGTATACACCTTATCCCTCACATCATCCAGCACTTCATCATAGCGATTCGCAATGATAGCACAGCTCTCCTTCTTGAACTTCTCCATATCATTCACCACCAGACTGCCGAAGAACGTGGTGCCATCTTCCAACGTAGGTTCGTAATGGTAAATTCAATCAGCTCGAGGCTCACCATAATATTGATGGATATTTGAAATCAAGCTTTTTTAATACATATTTAAATTACAAGGAATCTATTGAAAAAAATGCTTCTCGCTTCAGAGCTGAGCGAAATATAGATAGATGTTTATTTAGCCTTGACCCTGTATATAACGGAGCATCTATTCCAAAATTATTATATAAACCTCACCATTGGCAAAAGAAAATAGCCCCTTTTATTAAGCTTAACCTTGATAGCCTTTATGCCGAAGATACTCCAAATCGCCTAAAAACAATTGAACAATTGCATCCATCCCTTTTCTGTGTCAACTCTGCCGTATCCGGGAATATACAAAACAACAAACAGGCTGCATTAAAATTTTATAAGAGGAACTTTCCTTTCCCTCTTCATTTGAATTACCTAATAGCCAATGATTATAAATAAAAAGACTCCCCCTCAACATAGTAAGAGGGGAGTCTTTTCATAGTACTAAGGGAGTATCGCTTCTTCTGAATAGAGTAAATCTATAGGGACATCCCAGCCTGTCTTATCCAGCCCTAACCGCACAACCTTCTTTTCCTTAATTCCAAACCCAGTCAACTTATGTGGTAAAAGAAAGCGGGGCTCAATCTGTACGTAGGGATGCTCCCCTTTTTGCAGATGCCACACAATTTCCCTATAATGATTGCAGAATAAATCCGGATTTGTCAATTTTAAAATTTTCAGTATGCTTCTTCGCTTACGAAATACCCTTCTATGTTTTCTAATGCGATGATTGACCCGGAAGAAGATAAAAGAGTCTTGTTGCCCATCAGAAATCTTAAGGCATTTGACGCCATAAGGCTGATGATCATGAAACTCCATTCTTAAAATTTCATCAGTCAAATCCTTTTCATCCAGTATCATCTGATAAGTCAGCTTTTCATGAAAGCATGGAACCGGATAAAAGCGATAGACTTTATGATCAATATACTTATATTTAAAGACTTTGGTTAACGTTTCCTCTACTGCTTTGACCGGCGTAAAGTCTCCCAGCACATCAGCCAAGGCATCAGCCTGTTTCAGTGCTTTAAACAGATATATCCTATACCCTTCATTCACTGCCCAGGTCGTACCGTTTTGATATATATACTCATGGCCCTTCCAGTGCCGTTTCGCATAGATAAAGCCTAGAAAACCAACCACCCGCTGGCCATCAAGAAATACAATGCCATGCTGGTATTGTTTGATTTCAGCAGGAAGTGCTTCTTGCCAATCATACTCCATAAATGGCTTTGTCCATTCATAAAGCTCATCATCAGAAACTTCTGCCATCCAAGGATAATTATTCTTCAAGCATTGTAGGAATCCCTGCTTATACCGATCAGTATATCCTTTAATCTCTACTTTCATGTTATCCTATACCTTATCTTTATGAACCAAAGCATCAATTTCATTAATCGTAGAAAAATTTTCCGGTAAAATATCTTCGGGATCAATTTCAACGTTGAAATTCTCTTCCAATGCCGCTACCAGTTGTGCAATTCCCAAGGAATCAAGCATATCATTTTCAAAAAGATCCATGTTAAAATCTGAAATTCGGTCTTTACCATTAATATCTCTTAATAAATCTGCAATTTTCTCCTGCATTTTAATTCTCCAGTTTCTTTTTTAATAAAACCCTGTCCATCTTTCCATTAAGATTTAAAGGCATAACTTGCAATGAAATAAACTTACCGGGAACCATATAGTCCGGCACCAGTGACTTTAATCCTGCGGCCAGCCCCTTTTCATCAATCGTCCCTGTATAATACATCACAATTTTGTGATGATTATCGTCATAAACACAGCAGTTCTGATTCACCCCGAGGAGAGAGGATGCTGCTGTCTCTATTTCCCCCAGTTCAATCCGATGCCCCATATGCTTGATCTGATAATCCTTACGGCAGATATAAACCAGTTCTCCCAATTCATTATATTTGACTAAATCGCCGGTACGATAGATGGTTTCCGGATATGCATGATTCAGTGGATTCTGCACAAAAGCAGACTTGGTCTTTTCTGCATTATTATAATATCCGTAAGCCAAACAGGTTCCTCGTACGCAAAGTTCTCCCGGCACATCAGGCTTGGTGACCAACCGATCATTTTCATCAAGAAGGAATATCTCCGTATTACGGCAGGCTTTCCCCATCGGCAAAGCTTCATTATCTCTAAATTCCCTATCTATGATGTATGCAGCGCAGACATCTGTAATCTCTGTAGGTCCATACAGATTCCCATATAATGCGTCCGGGTACTCCCGGCGCCATTGATTCAGCTGTTTATTAGGCATAACTTCCCCACAGAACAATATTTTCTGCAATGAATCCACATGGCGCTTTGGAAGAGCTTTCAAATTAGCAACCAAGCATAATGCGGATGGAACCCAGAAAATGGTATTAACTCGGTTAGTTTCCATATATTCCAGTAATTTAATAGGAAAGGCAAAATTAATCTGTGGAATAATATACATAGTCGCGCCAGTCTTCAGCATAGAGTAAATATCCAATATGGAATTATCAAAATAAAAGGGTGCTTGATTTCCCAAAACCGTATTTTCATCAAAATGGAAGGTATCTGTTACCCAGTCAATATAATCAATCACAGACCGATGCCCAATAATGACGCCTTTGGGATTTCCGGTAGATCCTGAAGTAAACAAAACATACAAAACATCAGTATCAATAATATGATTTGTTGTCTTACGCACTTTCTCTTTATCATACGGTTCATTCATTGCATCTTCCAGGCAGAAAACCTCAGAATTTCCAATAAACTGCTCCACCTGGCTCAAATGTTTTCGATCAGTAACCATCAATGGCTTTTCAAGAGTTTCCAATATCTTTTCTATTCTAGCTGCCGGCATCTTCGTGTCAATAGGCGTATAGAAATTGCCGCTATATGCGATTCCCATCATGGCCGATATACAGTATGCGCTCTTATCAAGATAGAAACACACAGGCGCATGCCATTTACCAAAGTGCTTAATGATATAGGATGCAATATGCAGAGCTTCCTCTTTTAACACGCCAAATGTGACTGTACGATATTGATCAGCCACTGCAGTCTTATCAGGAAATAATTCTGCACTGTGATCCAGATAATCCGTTACAATTCTCATAATACTGAACTCCCCTATCTTTATATCGAAGTAAACTCCTGTATCCTATTATATACGATAATCGTCCTCATTTTTTATCTTTCTAAGCAGATGATGTGGTCTTTTTTCCTTTTGATTTTCCCACCATACACCAACGCGATCCATCAACTGGCTGATGAAATGATTCAATCTATACGCACATCCTGCGGGAATAATATAAGATTCACACCATATAGAGGGATTCACTTTAGATTCAACCCGAATTTTTATTTTTTGTTTTGTCTTTTGTGCAATTTCCTGAATTTCTGCCAAAGACATTGGTTTCCCATTCAAGAACCAGGTAAACCCGCCTTCTACGCCATATGCATATTCACTAATTCGAACCTGTTCATCGGGATACACATACCAGTCATACGCAAACTGTTCATTCACCAAAATCTGTAAAATAGAAAAATATGATTTAAAGCAGGGAAGAATCTCCCACTCTGCAATACCAGCATGTGGCCCTATTTTATCCAGTATTTCGAATTTCACCCAGGTTACATTATCCTGTGGTGGGAAATGAATCAAGGTCTCATGGCCCTGTTTTTCCAAGGCCTCCACCTGACAGGAATAGCCTGTACTGAAAGACAACTTTCCCTTGGTTATTCTGCTATCATTTTCTATATTCCCATACAGCACCACTGATTCAACATGCCGAGGCGTTTCAAAATCACACCGGCACCAGCCTTGACTGTCTCCCTTGTCCGGTACCCAAAGATAATCTCTAAATTCCGTTTTTTCAGATACGATATCCTTTGTATTCATCATATGGAAATCAGTAAGATATTTCGCATTCCCCGATGAAACCGTAATATGACCATCTATAGCTAGATTATTCGTACGTCTCTGCCAAAAAACTTCATCTCCATTGATAAGCTGTACAGCCCTGCGGGAAGCCTTTTGTGATAAATGACAGCACAATGACTTAAATAGTACATTTTTCATCAATAAATTCCTGCACTCCGCAGGAATCGGCAGTCGAATCCGTTTGTCCCACTCATAAGTTGGATTTTCTGTTTCAAAATCAGTATTGCGCTGTGTATTTTTATTAACAACGGTCGAAAGAAGATGTTTTCCATAAAAATCAGGAACAGAGTCAAATCCTGTTGTATAACAGTATCCCATCAGCACATCCGGATGATAATCCTGTGCTCTATGCAGAATTCTATTCATGACCTCCATAAGTGCCAAATAGCACATCCGATGATCCGGATGATAATCAAAATCAGTCCCTACAATAACTGATGGTTTATATTTCAAAATAATATTTTGCAAATCTTCCAACAAACTATCCCAGTTACAGAGATGTCCCGCACCAGTTTCTAAAGCTGCAAATTCTTTAAAATGCCTGCATCCGTATGTATATTCGTGTCCTCCCGCCTTTCTTATCTCCGACGCGTTATGAAGAAATGGAGAGCGCTCCCCATTTCTTCCACCATCCGGATATCCTAAAAAATAAATATTTTCTTCTTTGACTCCTAATGTTTTTAAAGCTTTGACTGCTTCATGAATTCTAATAAAAGCCGGATATTCAGCATCGCCATTGGTAAGGAACACGCACCTAACCGGGATTTTTTTTCTGCAGGCATCGAAAATAAGCGCTCCCGCCAAGTTAATCTCATCATCTTCATGGGGAACAATCACCATAAGACCATTTCCAGCGCTAAAATGATCACTCTTTATTCTATCCATTTCTAATTTCCTTTTACAGCAAACCCAAGACATGATGAATCGTGCAAAGTAAAATCATCACTCAGTTACATGCTCAATGCTTATCATATTCACCATTTACAACCGATTGAAGCAATTCTTCCCATTGTCCATATATGCGTTCAGGATTATACTTTTCTATTGATTTCATTCCTGCATTTCCCAGAGATTGGCGTAATTCACTATCTGTAATAAGTACCTCAAGCGTTTTTGCCAATGCAGTCACCGACCGTGCAGATAGCAAACCCGTAACACCATTTTCAATAAGGTCACTAACACCTACCCCATCTTCAAAGCCAACAACCGGAAGACCTGCAGACATTGCTTCTACCAAAGCAAGAGGAAATCCTTCATCCCGACTAGGGAGACAAAAGATATCAGCATTTCCATAAACCTGCGCTATATCAGAAGTGGTGCCATTAACATGGATGCAATTATCCAGGTGATGCTGTTTTATCCAAATTTTCAATTTTCTTGCGTATGGAGCCCCATCGCCTCCCCACAATTCCAAGCTCCACTCTTTATATCGCCCAGCAAGGTGAGCAAAAGCCTGTACCAAAAGATGCTGGGACTTGCGTGGACTGATATTTCCCACACAAATAATTTTATACTGTTTTTTTACAGCGCCTAAATTAGCCTTACACATAATCGGATTAACTGCATTACCAATAACAACTACCGGCAAATCAGGGAAGTATTGATGTGCGAGTTTGACACCGGATGGCAGGAGAAGCTGCAGTATCTTGCACTTAGCCAATGCAGCTCTTTCTAAATCGGAAAGTATTGGGAACTGCACGGAGGGCTGGGCGTGCAGCATCTCAATCACAGGTACCTGACATTTTCCATCGTCTATCATGTATTTAGCAGAAGGAATGGAGCAGGATATAACTACATCCACCGTATGATGATTTAAATACTGATTGATGGCTAATCCATACTGCCGCCCTTTGTATTTAGCATTGATTCCCTGCGCCTTACTTTGGCTGAATAAGCGAATCACTCCCCTCATAATGCGGAGCCTCGTCGGCAGATTTTCGGGAATAACCTGTTTGTCATCTTTATATAAAATATTTACCTGCTTAACTTTATTATCCAGTGGGAAGTAGGGGTTCCCCTTTTTTCCATCTCGATAAAGAACTGTTACCTCATGTCCCCTATCAACCAGAGCATTGGCCAGTTCACAAGTAACTTTCTCAACTCCACCAGGCATAGCTACCCAGTTTGTCCCCAGATGAGCAATTAAGATTTTCAAAATTACCTTCCCCTGTTCCTATGAAATTCTAAGCCTTTTTATAAATCATGCAATTTCCCAACGCACTCTTTTAATCCCCAAAAGAATAGGATGGAAATACTGAAATTATCCAATGAAATTATTTTTTTAATTTATGTTGAATATATAACCGGCAAAAAATGAAATGCTTGTTTCTAATCGCCCAACTGAGGAATTTTTCCTTTAATCGCCCTCTGATTGGTTCTCCCGCCATGACATGAAAGAATTTTTCCATTTGAATTCTATCTTTATATTTTAGCTGATGTAAGTACAAGTCAAAGCAATATGCCTTTACAGCAGCAGACAATGCCCTCTCACCACAAAAGTTTATTAAATCCGGGTAGTACTGCTGGCAAACTTTATATCTATAATCCCACAATTGATAGTTATCATAATAGTATAAAGCGTTTTGATGATTGGAAATAGAATTAATAGAATCATCTCTATGATGGTATAAAACCTGGGAGATAACAGATATAGAAGACGCGTTTAAGAACAAGTTAAGGGAAAGGTACCCATCCTCTCCCGCATAAGCAATATTGTCCGGAAATTGAATTTTGGACCACAATTCTCTGGACGCACAAAAGGTCCAAAGCACACTATATTTTCCAATAGCTGAATTTCGTCTCCACTCCTCCAGCATTTGCGAGTTTACGCTGCTTTGATAGTTGCTTACATTAACGACCCTTTCATCATGACCAGCAAATGTGACTGAGTCCCAAAGAACAATATCAGAATGATGTTCCTCAATATGTGAAAAGACCATTTCCAGCCAGTTTTCTCCCACATAATCATCCGCATCTACCCAAAAAATATAATTTCCCCTCGCATGCTGAAGCCCATTTCTCCTTGCAGCTGTAACCCCTTGGTTCTTCTGATGAAAAACATGAACTCGAGAATCGTGTGCTGCCAATTCATCGCATATGTGTGCTGACCCATCAGTACTTCCATCGTCAATAATAATGACCTCAAAGTCTTCAAAAGTCTGATTGATGATACTATCCAGACATTGCCTGATATAGTCTTCTGCTTGATAGACAGGAACGATAATAGAAGCCTTCAAATCATGCATAACGTCTCTCCTTTACAGGCTTTTTCTATCCAAAACAGCTCTATTCAATAAATTTTCCCATTGTTTCCAAACGGTAAAAGGTGAATATTTTTTCATTGCCGCGTGTGCTTTTTTCCCCATATCTACACGAAGACTTTGATCATGCATGAGTCTTCTCAGGCCTTCCGCCAATGGCTCTACACCGTCATCCATAAGGAACCCATCCTCTCCATCTGTGATAAGCTCATTGACTGCCGGACAAGTTTTATAGGCAACCACGGGAAGGCCGGCACTCATAGCCTCAGCCATTGACAACCCAAATCCTTCAAATGCACTGGGAAACGCAAAAATATCCGCTGTTAAATATTTGCTCAGCACATCGTTGGTATTACCTCTAAGAAACACTCGATTATCAAGACCTTTTGAATGAATCAAACGTTTCAATTCCAGCGTGTATTCATGTTTATTATCCGGCTCTGAACCCCAAAATTCCAGTTGCCAGGAAGGAAATTTCGGGGCAAGTCTGCTAAATGCTTCAATTAAAAGATACTGCCTCTTCTGGGCCTTAGCCAATCGAGCCACATTGATAATGGTATATTTAGGTTTCTTTACATCTAACTCTGCGATTTTTCCATAATCAGGTACCACATTAGGTATTCGAACTACATTTGCACGTGGAAGTCGTTTCTTCATAGTAACAACGTCGTCATTCATTAAAACCTGTGCAAAGGCGCTTTTGATTAAGGCTTCTCTTTCATCCGGATCTTCCCAGTTAACAGCAGTATCTGCTGGAAAGTGAAACATGGTAATCAGGGGAATCTTCAAGCCCGGACATGTGCCGAAGAAGATAGCACTCGACTCTGCATCAAACGAAACAATGACATCCGGCTTGAACTGGCCTAATACCTTTTTCATTGCATCTCTAAAATAAGAATATCTTCCCTGATTTCTCCAGTGTAAAGCCCCTTTCCGACTAAATGGTCGCACTAATTCCCTAATGCATTTAAAAAATAATAAGTCTTTGGAACTTTCAATAAAATCATTTAGATTTAGCAGTTGGACCGAATCCACAATGTGATAATAAGGATGCCCCTCATGTATATCATAGGACAAGATTCCCACTTGATGTCCTCTTTGAACCATCGCATCAGCCATACGTGCTTCTACTTGTTCCATGCCACCATTACGCCCATTCAATGCCGCAATCCTTGCTAATAATATCCTCATATATCCCTCAAATACTATTTCTGCTTTAAATGCAAATAACACAAAGGAATAAAACTACCCATTAATGCAAAGTACATACGCGCTGGAATTTTATTAATTATCGTTGTATCTACTAATCCCTGCAGGAAAAAAGAAAGAAAGATCATGTAAACTGCAATACCCCATTTTAGAGATCTTCCCATCTTGACAACTTTCGTTAATGCCACAATTGATAAGATAATAAAAATGCAATATCCAGCAGCGCCAACAAGGCCTCCTGTTGACAAAAAGAACAGCGGCATATTGTGAGGCATGGAATGCCCCTCTTCATGAATATCAGAAGGTCTATACTGACCGTAATATGCCTCTCCCCAATGTCCTGCACCGACTCCAAATAATTTATGATCCTCCCACATGGCAATGCTCGCCCGGATCATTTGCATTCTTTCTCCCCCAGCTTTTGCAACAGAATCACCTGTTTCAGCCATTCTTACAACATCTAAATTTCTCTCCTGTCCCATGTGGTACAAAGTAAATCCGCCACCAATAAGAATAAGTATAATAAAGACACAGGCATATTTGCCAAACCTTATATTCTTATATTCCCTTAAGCTTACATATGCCCACAACATGCCTAATACAACGGCCCCAATCAATGCAAGCAGCGCACCTCTAGAGCCAGTCAAATACAAACATCCCAACTGCACAATCATCGTGCAGACTGATAAAATTTTATAAGCATTATTTTTAACATGAACCGCATAATACCCAATAAGAGGAAGAGTCAAGTTTATCATAGTTCCAAAATGATTTGGATGGGCATATGAGCTTTCTATACGAATACCAGGATTTATACACCACTGATGCAGCCCAATGACACAGGCAATAACCGCCCCAACCAGAATACCCCACCGGAACCCTCTCTCCGCATCATATTTAGACAAAATCCACCACGTCATAAAGAATGGAAAACAAAGCCAGGTATAATCCATCGACTTAACTAAATCTATATGAGTCCAATGCATAAGCGAAGTAAAATTAAAAGCCAGATAAAATGATAATATGCCCAAGAGAATCACATAAAAAGTTTTATTCCGTTTTGGTAAAAAGGAAAGCTGATGATGAAAAGAATAGTATCCATCTATCATAAGAAATAAAACAAAAAGTATCAATGCATAGCTAAAATAAGATGCTTTGAATTCCCATGAAATAATAATCATAATAAAGAAAAGAAATATATTCGAGATTTGATTCATCCGTATACTATGTACCATAGTTTCCCCTATCATTCAGATTGAGACCTAATTGACTTTAATATATTACATGATTCATGCAGTCATTCTTTTTAAGCAAAACATTCCTGGTAAGAAGTCCATTTCCATTTTTTGAGAACTATCGATTTTTACTAAACCTTCTTCTTTGCTGATAGTTAACAAGACATCTTTGTACGCTTCCAATTGGTCTAAGAATACGGCAATGTTTGATTATGAGAAATCTGCTTAGAGAAAGAATCCATTTCGTCTTAACAGTCTGATGCTTTTTGAGAAACGACAAAATTTCATCAATCTCATGGCAACTCAGTTCTTTTGTTCCATAATTAAGCATATACGCTCTGATTGCCGCATGCATAGCTTTCCCTGCGCATTCATCTATAAAAGTGGGACATTTCACTCGAGCAACCAGTTCATGTTCTCTCCATGCTAAAAATTGCCCATATTTTAGACGGATATATTTAGCTCCACCATTACTCATAATGCTTCCCTTATTTTCATGGCTATAAAAATAGAGCGGATCCTTCGTTATCGCAATTTTTTTTGCCTGATAAAAGACACGGGGGGCCGTATACAAATCCTCCATTACCTGTCCTACAGGATAGCGGATGCCATCCCAAAGCTTGCACTTAAACAGCTTGGCACAAGAAAAATTCGGAATCTGATTGCGAAGAATCGCCAGCTGTATGTCCTCTGTCGATTTCAATTCTGGCCAACTATCAGAATCGCAATGAATATACCCGTCCGGTTCTACACGGCTGTGCCCACCCACTACGATATCCGCATCCTCTTCCCGGGCCATCGTATAGAGTGTCTGCAGCGCATAATCTGGTAAATAGTCATCAGAATCCAAAAAATAAAAATATTCCGTATGTACTTCATCCAGTCCCCGATTTCTGGTAGCGCTTACGCCTATATTCTTTTGATGGATGACTCGAATACGTTTATCCTTTTCTGCATATTCGTCACAAATGTCCCCACATCTGTCTGGAGAGCCATCATCAATAAGGAGCAGCTGCCAATCGTTAAAAGTTTGATGAATAACACTTTCAATACAACGCCGGATATAATTTTCCGCCCCATACACCGGCACAATGACTGTTATTTTTATCTCCAAAATATTCCTCATTCCTTGATTTTAAAAACTTCTCTAGTACTAATACCCTGCTGCTCGTGTTCCATCCAACTTTGATTTCAAAAATCTCACATACCACATCATCATTTCTCCATAACAATGACGCCGTCTAGCATCTCTTGCAGCTTGATGAATTGCTTTCTGACTGGACGGAGCATGAAGCGGAACATCTTTCCAGGGTGAATTCGCCTTTGCCTGAGCCCACACTTTAACTATAGGAACAGATTGATTATATGTGGTCCAGGGCTTTATAGCTCCAATAAAATGGACTAAAGAAGCCTGTCTCGTGTCTTCATTTATTATCTTGGGTTTGAAAAAGCTTGCTTGAACCAACCTATAAGGCAAATTGTACTTATGTGAAACAAAATGAGTTTTGTTTGCTAAATAAATATTTAAAATATCTTGATCAGGACATGGCATGAATGGATTCTCCACACTTTCTTTTCTTATACGCTCCATAATCCTAGAGGTTATATTTTCTGCGTTCCATCGCTTCACATTTATGAGCAGCACCCCAGAATTAAAATACCGTCTAATTTTTAGTTGACGTGCATATTTCTCACCACAAAGGTCCTCGGCTGCTGCTATAGCTATCCCCCCATTTAAATCCATATCTATGAATTTAGTAATATCCCCATTGCATACCACATCTCCATCAAGATATAAAACCCTATCAGCAAATGTCCGCATTATTTCAGGTATAATAAAGCGATACATCAGTGCCGCCACATATTTCCCATCAATTAAATATCTTCTAAAACGGCAATATTGCGAAAGCATATCATCATTCATATAATACAAAACAATAGCTACATTCCAATGCTGAGCAAATTCCTCAAAGGCTGAAATATCTTCTTCCGTTGTCTTATCAAGTAAAATATGAAACATAAAATGTGCCTGGTTATGTTCCATAATTGACGCCATGGCTACTCCAATCCAAGGTATATAGTTCTGCGTTCCAGTAAAAGCAACGTGGTAAGTCTTTTCTTGAGTATTTATTTCGCCAATGGTTCTAATTGAATTTATAAATTTCATTTTTCTCCTCTTTCGCATTCGGTTCGATGACTTCAGCTGTATGCAGCCTAAACTCATTCAGGCAGCACCAGAGAACTCTTATAGGGATCCCTATGCTCGCATATTCTTTAATACTGAATTCGGATATCGTCAAGCCCGGAAGGCTAATCCAACCATAGAATGACCTATCACATAGGGATAAATGCTCATAATCAAGAGATATATCAAGCCAGCAGAGCTCCATATACGAGAAAAAAGCCTCTGCTTTAATATCATCTGCATAACAGCAAGTATCAGGACGCCTATGACGTAATCCCTGATACTATTATTCCAGGCTAATATTCTGTTGATTCCACAAAAATAAAAATACGCAAAAGTAATGACTAAAGTAATTTTTGCTTCCATAAAGCCAAGATAGCAAATTTCTTATTACTCTCCACTGATTCCGAATCTCCCAAGCATCAATAAAATAAATCTTCAATGATGCTAAGCGACATTTTACTTATTTCTTTTATTATATATATGCATTCTACTAATAAGCAAGAAATTTCCTGTATTTCCTTCTAGAAAACGCCTGCCGGATGAAAATACCATTTGAATTTATCAACTTATCTCTTTTACCACCATTTCCTGCCGATTGAATTCAAAATCTTCACGTTACTTCACGTTAAACTTAACGTTAAAAATTGACCGTCAATAAAATCAGGTATTGTTACTTATCTATTTATACGTTAAAATACCTTATTTTATCGCATTTATTTAGTTTAACTCGTTTCTAAAATGTTAAGTTAAAAAATTAGCTTCACTTTTAATTGAGTTAAAATGACAGATTTGAGATCGCAGGACCGCTCTGCGGCCCGGTTCAAAGGGTGGCGGCGCCTTTGCCTCAGTATGCAGGGGCTGTGAAAAAATGATAGAGTCCCTTTCAGATGGTTAAACAATCAAACAACAGATGCTCCATCCTTCATTGACAGGGAATGAATTGACACAGTGGCTCTCCCCGTTTTCTTTTCATTTCGGCGAAAGCGCCGAGGAGCGGAGAAATCGCAATCCGTAGTGGGGAGGCCCCATGGCGAAGGGAGATCTCTCGACTCAGAGTCTTCATAGAGCCCAGAACCATTTCTCCTGATACAGACAGGCAGCTCCGCTCGAGATGACAATGAGGACGGGCCGCTTGCTGTCATTTACAAAAATAGCGGCATAAAAAAGGGGCTGTGAGGAAATGTAAATCATTTCTTCACAGCCCCTGACAGTTCGGTATGTGCTTTTTACCGCCTGCAGTAAGCGGTGCAGAGTGGGAAGATATCTCGATTTGGCTTCCGGCCCTCGAAATGATAGAGTGTGGAGCCCCGCTCCTGTCATCTGATGTCTAATCGTCTGACATCTCCCTCAAATCTCTTCTCTCAAATCTTCTCCCCCACGTCAAAAACTCCTGAATCATCCCAATGTCGCTGCACGGTTGGGCTCAGGCCTTCTGCTTCGATGAATCGGCCAGGAGCAGCCGCCGAAGCGGAGTATCTGTGTCGTCAAGGAAGAACAGGTATAGCCATATTTGCCACCGTCATGTCTGACAGGTCTTTCTTCAGGAGTTTTTATGGGGGTATTTCATTGTCGGTGCACCGGGGAGAGGCAGGACTCACTCGTGATGGCTTCGGTTCTTCTGTCCCCGTTTCCATGGAATGCGCGCTTCCGGGAAATGAAAGAACGTCGCCAGGCCTTCCTGCCTCTCTGTTCATATAGTCCAAAGGAATGAAAGCCGGTCTCAGTAGGGGACCGGGGCTGGGGAATGGGGACTCGAAGACAGAGAGACGTCAGACGGTCAGGCTTCAGAGAGGCGTATCGCAGAATGTCTTTCCTAACAATAGAGATAGCGCTATATAGAGCGGGGAGATTTTTCAATTCCCTTCCGACCCTCGAAATAACGAGGTGCGTAGTCCCGCTCCTGTCATCTGATGTCTGCGTGTCTGCCCGCTGAGCTCAAATCTCTAATTTCAAAAAGCGGCCCCTCTGGCAGGGTGCCGCTTTTTGTATCAGATATGATAGTAGGTCTTGTACCATTCCGCAAATTTCCGGAGGCCTTCGCGAAGGGTGGTGGCAGGGCGATAGCCGTAGTCTTTTTCCAGGGCTTCGGTATCCGCATAGGTGACGGGAACGTCGCCAGCCTGCATGGGCACCAGTTTCTTGTGGGCTTCGAAGTCGTAGTCTTTGGGAAGAACGCCGGCGCGAATGAGTTCCTGCTGCAGGATGTCTACGAACTGGAGAAGGTTTTCCGGCCGTCCGCCGCCGATGTTATATACAGCATAGGGCGGAATAGGGAGGCCGTCTTCGCCGTTTTTCTTTTCCGGTGCCCCCTGCATGACGCGGATGATGCCTTCCACAATGTCATCGATGTAGGTGAAGTCCCTTTCGCAGTGGCCGTAGTTGAAAATCTGTATGGTCTTTCCGGCCCGCAGCTTGTCGGTAAACCCGAAGTAAGCCATATCCGGCCGTCCGGCAGGGCCATAGACGGTGAAGAAGCGGAGGCCTGTGGAGGGAATGTTGTAGAGTTTGGCGTAGCAGTGAGCCAGAAGTTCGTCCGATTTCTTGGTAGCCGCATAGAGGGAGACGGGATGATCCACTTTATCTTCGGTGCTGAAGGGAACTTTGGTGTTGCCGCCGTAGACGGAAGAGGAGGAGGCGTATACCAGGTGTTCTACGCCTTTGGCTCCGCCGTCATAGGAGTGGCGGCAGGCTTCCAGAATATTGTAAAAACCGATGAGATTGGATTCGATGTATACATCGGGGTTGGTGATAGAGTAACGTACACCGGCCTGGGCAGCCAGGTTCACTACGATGTCCGGATGCCAGGTGCTGAAGATGTCTACAATGCAGTCTTTATCTGCCAGATTGCCACGGATGAAATGGTATTCGCTTCCTTCTGCCAGGGCAGCCTCTTTTTCCAGTTCCTGCAGGCGGTATTCCTTCAGGGATACATCATAGTAGTCATTCATATTATCAATGCCGATGATGCGGATATTCTTCACTGTTAGGAGCCGCTTCACCAGATTGGCTCCGATAAATCCGGCAGAGCCGGTAACAAATACGGTTTTCCCTTCTAATGTAATCGGTGTTTTCATATGTTTCTCCTTTATGCAGATGACAAGTAGGTTAAATTCTCTTTTTAGCTCCCAAACCCTTACGCTTTGGATCCCAAGTATTTCAGATACAGGGAAATCATGTCTCCGTATTTTCCCTGCATACGGGCGGTACGAGCAGCCTGGTGGAGGTTTTTGTGTCCTTTGGGCGGCACCAGGGGTACGTCTTTCCAGGGGGACTTCTTCTGGATGGCGGCGTATTCCTGCACCACCGGCCATGCCTGCACCCAGCTGTGCCAGGGTTTGGCGTGGCCGGCGAAGTGGATGATGACCTGCCGGTGATAGTCTTCATTCACCGGCTGTTTTTTGAAAAGGGACTGACGGTCCAGGTTGTAAAGGTAATTGTATTTCTTTTCAATGAAGAGGCATTTGCCGTCCAGCATTTCATTATGGATGTCCTGATCGTGGTGAGAAAGGCGGTTTCCCACCCGCTTCACATTTTCCTCTGCCCGACGGACAATATCATCGAAGAGGCCTTCTTCCATCCACTGTTTCACGTTGATGAGCATCATGCCTGCATTGAAATAACGCTTCGTGTGAACCCGTTTCATCTGCAGCTCTTCTTTGCGGTCTGATACCACCGCCACATCATGTCCCTTGAAATCCAGATTTCTTAAATAGTCCAGAGAGCCGCGGCACATCATGTCACCGTCCAGATAAAGGACCCGGTCTGTCACAGGAGCCACTGTGGGAGCCACCAGAAAACGATAGAAAAAGGCAGCCACGCCGTCAGAGAGAAGAAGGGGCTTGAAGGCGCTGTCGTCAATAAGATGCACTTCCAAAGGGCTCTGCATAATCTGCGCCGCCTTCTCCAGTTTTCCCTTTTCTTCATCTGTCAGGTGATTCACAAAGAAATGGTAGCAGATGGGCATGTCCTCATTGTGGGCATGGACCGTAAGGGCCACCATGCCCATGTGGGGAATGTAGTCTTCCGTCCCGGTGAGGGCGATGTGGAAATCTTCTTTTTCTGCCTTTCTGCCCAGATGAATGGTGTCCGTAACAGCATGGGAAAGAACGTTGCTCATGGATGTCTCCTTGTATTTCATGGAAATCGATTTTTGTAATTTCAGAATCGATTATATTTTATCATATTATAATGGCTTCTGTGTTCCATCTGCTATAATAAAGGCAGGTTTATCTCAAATTCATGAACGGCAGGGAGAAGAATATGAATCTTTTACTGGCAGATCTTCACAAATTCGTGGGCTACAGCGGCGGTATCGAGCATGTGCTGTCCCGCATGGCTTTTGCCATGAAGGAAAAGGGCTACCATGTGTCGGTGGTCATGGCAGATGAGAAGGAAGGAGCTTCTTTTTACCCCTTCCCCGAGGACTGCCATTTTTACAATCTTTTCCATATGGCCGGCATGAAGCCCATCCGCATGAGTCCTTTGGGGAAAGGGCTTCGGGAAATCACCCGCCTTTTCAGCAAGGCCGGCGCCAGGGAGCGGAATTACAGGATGCTTTCCGCCGCAGCGCCCCAGCTGGAGAGGGTGCTGGCGCTGGAGAAGCCGGATGTAATCATTTCATTCCGGGAGCCCACGGGCCGTCTGCTGCTGGAGGGGCTGGACACGAAGGTGCCGGTGATTTCCATGCTTCATAATGATCCCGATGAAATCTTCGCCCATGCGCCGTCAGGGGAAATGAGGGCTCTGGAAAAAAGCGCCCGTATCCAGGCTCTCATGCCTTCTTTCATAGAGAAGGCAGAAAAGTATCTCCGCTATGACCGCTTCGTGTACATTCCCAACGCCGTATCCATTCCTGCCATCTCCGCCCAGCCCGGATCTGCCCGCAAAGTCCACACCATTACCAATGTAGGCCGCATTACCGGCCGCACCAAGAGACAGCACCTGCTGGTGGAGGCTTTTGGCCTTCTGGCAAAGGATTTCCCTGACTGGCAGGTCAACCTCTGGGGCGATACCTATGACAAAACCTATGTCACCACCCTGAAAGGCATCATCAAAAAGCAGGGACTGGAAGGCCGGGTCCATCTTCGGGGCACCACAAGGGACATGGCTTCCGTGTGGAAGGAAACGGATATTTTTGCCTTCCCCAGTCACCATGAAGGCTTTCCCCTGGCCCTTACCGAAGCCATGGGCGTAGGCATACCGGCCGTGGGATACAGGAGCTGTCCGGCAGTGAATGAGCTCATCCATGACGGCGAGGACGGGTACCTCACCGACGACGGCGCCGCCCCCTTTGCAGAGGCTCTCCGAAAACTCATGGAAGATGCGGATCGAAGGACGGCCTTCGGAAAAAGGGCGAAGGAACATATGAAGCCCTTCGCTCCGGAAGTGGTGTGGGATGAGTGGGATCAGCTGATCAGAGAAGTCTTGAGGTCCGGGGACTAGTGGCCCTCCGCCTTTGAACACACCTGCGGTGTGAGGGTTGACGGGGCTGCGCCCCGAGGGTTGTGGCCGCCTGACGGCGGCGGGTTGTGTTCGCTGCGCTCAGGGGGCAGAATAAAGCTCTGAAAAGCAGTCCTTTCATAAGCAGCTCACAGCATAA
>ERZ791612.140-NODE-140-length-45367-cov-6.403756_pt1 | contig 45367 bp, 40 predicted proteins | sample MGYA00509963_ERZ791612 | MGnify/ENA primary metagenome ERZ791612 (study PRJEB30046, sample SAMN00791906) | human gut metagenome | study: EMG produced TPA metagenomics assembly of the A metagenome-wide association study of gut microbiota in type 2... | reverse complement strand
CTGACAAAAAATCTTCTCGCAAAATCAAGTACAAAAAGATTCCGAGAGTACATAAAAGGTTCCGGGAGAACATTGTATCACAGGAGGACAAAAATCATGTTAATGGGTATTAAAGAAATCCAGGAGATCATTCCGCACAGACATCCATTTCTCCTGGTAGACTGTATTGAAGAATTAGAGCCGGGCGTAAAGGCTGTTGGATATAAATCTGTAACTTATGATGAGCCATATTTCAGAGGCCATTTTCCACAGGAACCGGTTATGCCAGGTGTCCTGATCGTGGAAGCACTGGCCCAGACCGGCGCAGTAGCTATTCTTTCCCAGGAAAATTTCAAGGGAAAGACCGCTTATTTTGGCGGATTAAACAACGTAAAATTCAAACACAAAGTAGTTCCAGGTGACCGTTTAAGACTGGAATGTGAGATCATTAAACAGAAGGGACCGGTTGGCGTAGGAAAAGCAACTGCTACTGTAGATGGCAAGATTGCAGTTGTTGGCGAACTGACCTTTATGATCGGATAAGACTGGTCTATAGGAGATTAAGTATGTTTAACAAGATATTGATCGCAAACAGAGGTGAGATCGCAGTCCGTATTATCAGAGCCTGCCGTGAAATGGGTATCCGCACAGTTGCAGTTTACTCAGAGGCAGATAAGGATAGTCTTCACACGCTTCTGGCAGATGAAGCTATCTGTATCGGCCCGGCTCCTTCCAGTCAGAGCTATCTGAATATGGAGCGTATTCTCTCTGCAACTGTTGCAATGAAGGCAGATGCCATTCATCCGGGCTTTGGCTTTTTATCAGAAAATGCCCGTTTTGCAAAGCTTTGCCAGCAGTGTAACATTACCTTTATCGGACCATCTGCTGAGATCATCAACCGCATGGGAAATAAGTCAGAAGCAAGAAATACCATGATACAGGCTGGAGTTCCTGTTGTTCCGGGAAGCAAAGAGCCTGTATACACAGCAGAGGCCGGTCTTGCCGTGGCAAAGGAGATCGGTTTTCCGGTTATGATAAAGGCTTCCTCCGGTGGCGGTGGAAAGGGAATGCGTATTTCCAGAAGCGAAGAGGATTTTACAGAGCATTTTAATGCAGCCCAGTTAGAGTCTGTAAAGGGTTTTTCCGATGATACTATGTATATTGAAAAATATATTGAAAAACCCCGCCATGTGGAATTTCAGATCATGGGTGACAAGTTTGGCAATGTTGTTCATCTGGGAGAACGTGACTGCTCCATCCAGCGCCGTCATCAGAAGGTAATGGAAGAGTCTCCATGTGAGGTCATTTCCCCAAAGCTTCGTAAAAAAATGGGTGAAGTTGCAGTAAAGGCAGCGAAAGCCGTTAATTACGAGAACGCAGGAACCATCGAGTTTTTATTAGATAAAGATAAAAACTTTTATTTTATGGAAATGAACACCCGTATCCAGGTAGAGCATCCGGTAACAGAAATGGTTTCCGGCATTGACCTGATCAAAGAGCAGATCCGTGTGGCTGCAGGAGAGCCGTTAAGTGTGTCACAGGAAGATATCCAGATCAAGGGTCATGCCATTGAATGCCGTATTAATGCGGAAAACCCGAAGAAGCGCTTTATGCCATGTCCGGGCTGTATTACCAACGTGCATATCCCAGGTGGAAATGGCGTCCGTGTGGATACACATATTTACAATGGTTATAAAGTACCGGCTAACTATGATTCCATGCTCATGAAGCTGATCGTTTATGATAAAGACCGTGCATCTGCTATTGCGAAAATGCGCAGTGCGTTAGGCGAAGTTATCATAGAAGGCATTGAAACAAATATTGATTTTCAGTATGAGATCCTGGAAAATGAAGCTTTTCAGAAGGGTGATACAGACACAGGATTTATTGAAAAGTATTTTCCGGACTACGTAAAATAAATTTTAGAAATTTAATCTGGAATTTCCTCCGTGACTAGTACAGTTATTTACAAAACGATGTACCAGGCCGTGGACCGATATTTATGATCCTGAATAGGGATAATGCAGAAAGGAAGTTGTCGTATGCTGCGCAACATGTTCAGAAAAACGTATACAAAAATAGATACCAAATACAGACCGGTAAGCCAGGAAGGGGAAGAACCATCTATTCCGGAAGGTTTATGGCGCAAATGCAATAAATGCGGACAGCCGATCTATGTGGAAGACGTAAAGAACAATTATTATGTATGCCCCAAATGCGGCGGCTACTTCCGTGTTCATGCTTACCGCAGGATCGAAATGCTTACGGATGTGGGAACCTTTGAGGAATGGAATAAAGAAATGCCATTTTCCAATCCTTTAGACTTTCCTAACTATGAAAAGAAGGTAGAAGCAGCCAGAGAAAAATCCGGCCTGAATGAAGCTATTGTCATTGGAAAGGCAAAGATCGATGGAAATCCTGCTGTTGTAGGTGTGTGCGATGCCCGCTTTATTATGAGCAGTATGGGGCATGTAGTGGGAGAGAAGATCACAGAGGCAGTAGAACGTGCTACAAAGGAAAAGCTTCCGGTGATCCTGTTTGCCTGCTCCGGCGGTGCCAGAATGCAGGAAGGAATTGTTTCCCTGATGCAGATGGCAAAAACTTCCGCAGCCTTAAAACGCCACCATGAAGCAGGACAGCTGTTTATCAGCGTCCTTACTGATCCGACTACCGGAGGCGTGACCGCAAGCTTTGCAATGTTAGGCGATATCATCATTGCAGAACCAGGTGCACTGATCGGTTTTGCCGGTCCAAGAGTTATTGAGCAGACCATTGGGCAGAAGCTGCCGGAAGGTTTCCAGAGAGCTGAATTCCTGTTAGAGCATGGTTTTGTAGACATGATCCTTCCAAGAAAGGATCAAAAGCATGTGATCGGACAGATCCTTTACATGCACAGAAAACATGATATGGCTGTGGAAAAAGATGCTGTAAAAGCAGATACTGCTGTTAATGTATCAGAAGCCCGTCAGAAAAAGGAAAACACAGAAAAGAGTGCCTGGGATACAGTTCTCCTTTCCAGAAAAGCAGACAGACCAACGGCTTTAGATTATATCAACGCTGTTTTTGATGAATTTATAGAATTTCATGGTGACCGCTGCTTTAAAGACGATGGTGCTATTGTAGGCGGTATTGCCATGTTCCATGGCATGCCGGTTACAGTTATCGGACAGCAGAAGGGAAAGAACACCAAGGATAATATCCGCCGTAATTTTGGCATGCCATCCCCTGATGGTTATCGCAAGGCCCTGCGTTTAATGAAGCAGGCAGAAACCTTTGGACGCCCCATTATCTGTTTTGTAGACACACCAGGAGCTTTCTGCGGACTGGAGGCAGAGGAAAGAGGTCAGGGCGAAGCCATTGCAAAGAACCTGTTTGAAATGTCTTCCTTAAAGGTTCCGGTGCTTTCCATTGTCATCGGTGAAGGAGGAAGCGGCGGTGCTTTAGCTATGGCAGTAGCAAATGAAGTGTGGATGATGGAAAATGCCATTTATTCCATTTTATCACCGGAAGGTTTTGCGTCTATTCTTTATAAAGACAGCAAAAAAGCCCCGGAGGCAGCCAGAGTGATGAAGGTAACAGCAGCTGACTTAAAGGAACTGGGGCTGATCGAGAGGATCATTCCAGAGGAAGAACCGGCAAATACAGATACTTTGTACCGTATTGCAGGCTATATGGATCGGTCTATGATCGGATTTTTTGAAAAGTATTTGAAACTGTCCGGAGAAGAGCTGGCAGAACACAGATACGAAAGATTTAGGAGAATGTGAGAAATGAGTGGGATCAAAGCATTAACAATAGGAGATCTGGTCCTTAAAAGACCGGTGATCCAGGGCGGTATGGGTGTAGGCATCAGCCTTCATAGGCTGGCAGGAGCTGTAGCAGCCTGTGGCGGCATGGGACTTATCTCCACAGCACAGATCGGATTCAGGGAACCTGATTTTAAGACCAATTTTGTAGAAGCTAATCTGCGTGCTATCAGACGGGAAATGCAAAAAGCCAGGGAAATCGCACCAAATGGTGCTATTGGCTTTAATATCATGGTAGCTACCAAACATTATGACCTGTGGGTCAAAGAAGCCATTAAATGCGGCGCTGATGCAATTGTATCCGGCGCAGGTCTTCCAGTCCGTCTTCCAGAGTATGCACAGGCTGCATATGAGGAAATGAAAGCAGGGATCGCAGATGCAAAGGAAACCTGCGGAGAGATCTGCAAACAGGCAGTAAAGAAAGTAAAGCTGGCTCCTATTGTGTCTTCTGCCAAATCTGCACAGGTCATATGCAGACTTTGGGACAGAAAGTATAAGCAGGTTCCGGACTTTGTGGTAGTGGAAGGACCGTTAGCTGGTGGTCATCTGGGATTTTCCAGGGAAGAGCTGACAGAGTACGGTGCAGATACAAAAGATGTGCCAAATACCTACAACCAGAAAGCTTACGATAAAGAAGTCCGCTCCATTATGGAAGTAATAAAGACTTACGAAGAAAAGTACCAGAAGCATATCCCGGTAGTAACTGCCGGGGGCATTTATACCTATGAAGATGTAATGCATCAGTTTGAACTGGGGGCAGAAGGAGTGCAGGTAGGCACCCGTTTCGTTACTACTGAAGAATGTGATGCTCCGGATGCTTACAAGCAGGCCTATATCAACGCAAAAAAAGAAGATATCATCATTACCCAGAGCCCGGTAGGAATGCCGGGACGGGCTATTTTAAATCCATTTTTGCAGCAGATCAAAGAGGGAGTCCGCCCGGCTATCAAAAGCTGCTTCCAGTGTCTGGAACACTGCGACATCAGGACTATTCCTTACTGCATTACACAGGCATTGGTAAATGCAGCGGAAGGGGATGAAAATAATGCCCTTCTTTTCTGTGGCAGCAATGCTTACAGAGCAGAAAAAATCGAAAAAGTAGATGATGTGATGAAAGAACTGGTAGGGGAATAATAAGCAGCGCGGTCATCAAAAAACCGGTCATACCTTTTAAATTTTTAAAGGGCATGGCCGGTAATTTTTTTGCCGGAACCTGCATTTTTGGATATGCCAAGCTCTGCCTTTTTCCTGCAAAGAGAACTGAAACTGATACCAAGGACATCTGCTGCCTCCTTAAGCGTCCCGGTCTGGTCCAAAGCCTGTTGTATATAAGCTGCCTCAAATTGGCGAAGGGCTTCTTTTAATGGAATTAAATCCCCCTGCAGCAAATGTGCCGGATCTTTGGAATCAGCCGGCTGTTTCCCGGAAGCGGCAGCATTACTTATAGGGCGAAGGATGGACTGGGATTTTGGTGTATGCAGAGGTGTGCAGCGGGCATGGATAAATGAGTCGATCAGTTCTTTCCTGTTTTCCGACAGACAGATCTGCTGGGACAGATTGGAGATCTCTCTGATATTTCCTTTCCACTCAAGCCCGCTTAATGCAGTCATCTGGTTTTCAGAAATTGGCTGGTTTTCCAAAGTACAATCATATTCTTTCGAATAGTGTTCTATAAAAAAGCGTAGAAATAAAGGAATTTCATCTTTTCGCTTTCTTAAAGGAGGTATATGGATATTGGCTACCCGGATCCTGTAGTAGAGATCTGAACGGAAGGTTCCGGCTTTGATCATTTCCTGCAGATCCTGTCCGGAAGTGCAGATAATGCGGGTGTGGATCTCTTTGGCAGAAAGGGAACCAATGGGGGTTATAGTTTTATTCTGTAAAAAATGTAAAAGAAGAGTCTGACAATGGGGAGAAAGCTCATTGATCTCATCAAAAAGGACGGTTCCATGGTCTGCTGCTTCTAAAAGTCCGGTTTTTCCACTGGCAGAAGCACCGGTAAAGGCGTTGGGAGAATAGCCGAAAAGCTCAGAGGCAAAAAGCTCCTCTGAAATAGCACTGCAGCTGATCTTTACAAAGGGTTTACCAGATAAAGCACCACTTTTCTGGATATATTCTGCCAGAAAGCTTTTTCCAACGCCGCTTTCTCCGTAAATAAGCACAGAAGCCTGATTGTAGGCAAGAAGATTTGCCTTCTGGAAGATCTGTATCATAGACGGGGAATGAAGGATGATCTTTTTTTCAGTACCAGAAATATTATATGCCATATCGTTTCCTCTTCTTACAAAGAGTAGAAGCATCGATCCCCAGTGTTTTTGCTGCCTTTGCAGCAGAGTCGGTGTTATTTAATGCTTTTTGGATCAACTGGATCTCAAATTGTTCTACACATTCCTTTAATGTCATTTCTTTTTTGTCCCGGGTATCTCCGGAAGAAAGATCTGTGGTATCCTTCAGTTCATCTGGAAGCTGATCTGCAGTAATGGTATCACTCTGGCAGAGGACTACCATACTTTCTATCAGGTGCTGCAGCTCCCGGACATTTCCGGGCCAGGAATATTTCTGCATCAGCCGTACCGCATCAGCAGATAATATTTTATTAGTATGGTTCTGTTCGTTATACCGGTTTAAAAAGAAGGTAGACAGCAGAGGAATGTCCTCAGGGCGTTCCCGCAGAGGCGGAAGCGTCAGTTCTACTGCATTTAAACGGTAATAGAGATCCAGACGGAATTCATGGTCATCCACCATCTGCTTTAAATTACGGTTGGTAGCACATATGATGCGGAAATCTACAGGAACCGGTTCCACAGCGCCAATGGCCCGTACTTCCTTATTTTGGATCACCTGGAGAAGTTTTGCCTGGATATCTAAAGGAAGTTCTCCGATCTCATCTAAGAAAATGGTACCTTTATCAGCCAGCTGGATCAGGCCTTCTTTTCCCTGACGGGCGGCACCTGTAAAAGAACCGGGAGTGTATCCAAATAGCTCAGATTCAAATAATGGCTTTGGGATAGTTGCCATATTTACATGGATAAAGTTTTCATGCTTGCGAAGACTGCTCTGGTGGATAAAACGGGCAAGCACATCTTTACCGGTTCCGGATTCACCTGTAAGCATCACAGAAGCAGAGGTGGGAGCTAACCGGAGCGCTTTTCCGTAAATGTTATACATGGCTTTATTAGCAATGATAATGTCTTTTCCAATGCTGGAGTCTACCTGTATATTGCGCAGATGAGATTCCAGGGCCATGGCGCGCATGGTGGATTGGGATGCTTTTTCCTGAAGGCGCATCAGATCGCTGTAATTGCTCACTGAATAGATGATGTAATCGATCTCACCGGCTTTATTTAAAATAGGAGTGGCAGTAGTAAGTACATAATCCTGGGTGGGATAGCGTACAATCTGGGTCTGCTGCTGTCTGGTTTCCAGTACAGTATCGATCATGTACCGTTCTGTAGGCAGTATAACATCTTCACGCTGGGAGATCTTTCGCACATTCTGACCGAAATAATCCCTGATATCAAATTGGGCGAGACTGCTGTAATACCGGTTTCCCCAGATGATTGTCCCGTTTCCGTCAGCGATAATGATCCCAAGTTCCAAAGCATCATAGACACGGGAAACATCCCGCATCCGTATATGAGGTGATCTGGCAGCCATATAAATGTCCTTTCGGTTTGTTATTGTATGGTTTGTATGTTCCAAACATGATTTTTCTTAAGATAATAATTGAATTATTTCAATTTATATCTTAAATTTAGTATAGTTATTGAAAAAAGTCAATAAAAGAAATTAGAAACAAGCATAAAAAATATGCAGAACAGTTAAAAAAGAAAAAATAAAATTTTTATAAAAACGATAAAAAAATAACAAAAACGTAGATAAACCAAAGGTTTCTAAGAACAAAGATCAAAAGTAAACAATACATAAAGATTAGAAAATACAAAAGATGGCACGATAATTGCTTTTAATATTTAGTGATAATGTAGTTGACGGTTACAGAAAGACCAGGCGTCTGGAACATTTGATTGACAAAAAAATGACGAAATGTTTTAGATCATGTGTTCTTTCGTACAACAAAATTTATAGGAGGGGTTATTTTATGCATTATGAACATCATCGCTACGTAGGTAAAGTTTGTGTGGTAACAGGGGCTGCCAACGGCTTGGGGTTAAATCTGGTAAACAGATTAGTAGAAGAAGGTGCTTTAGTAGGTGCTCTGGATCTGGAGCAGGATACACTGGACAAGGAATTTGGGGATAAGAAAGACAAAGTGTTTACAGTTCCATGTGATGTATCATCCAAGGCAAATGTTGACGCAGCTATCGCAGCTGTGATCGAGCATTTTGGGCACATTGACGCTCTGTTTAATATTGCAGGTGTGATCGGACGCCAGTCTCTGTTAGACAGCACCGAAGAGCAGTGGCGCAAAGTCATTGATATCAACTTAAATGGTACATTCTTTGTATCTCAGGCAGTATTAAGACACATGGTAGATAAGGGAATTAAGGGAGTTGTGGTAAATACCAGTTCCGTAGCATCCCTGATCGTTTCTCCAAATACAGGTGCTTACTCCGCAAGTAAAGGCGGCGTTACCATGTTCACCAAATTCGCAGCTTTGGAAATGGCAAAATATGGAATCCGCGTTTGTGCATTCGGACCAGGAACCCATGCAACCAGACTGACAGAGGGAACCAGATTAAATCCTGAAAGATGTGAAATGTTCTTAAGAAACATTCCTATGGGACGTTTTGGTGAGCCGGATGAGGCAACTTCCGTAGCATTATTCTTAGGCTCTGATGAAGCTTCCTACTGTACAGGTCAGACCTGGATCGAAGACGGCGGAAACAGCTTATTCTAATTTGAGATCAAAAATAGAAAAACAGGAGTTGAAATAATGGATTGGCGCGAAAAATATAAAGATAAAATGACCACTGCAGCAGAAGCAGTCAGCCATGTTAAATCCGGAGAAAAAATCATATTTGCTGACTGGATCGGAGAACCGCCTGCATTGGTAGATGCACTGGTTGCACGTTATAAAGAACTGGAAAATGTAATCATTATCCACGGTATGAGTCCGGGACCAAATGAATATCTGGAAGAGAAATACGAAGGACATTTCCACCATATTTCCCTTTTCATCGGACCAAAATCAAGACCGGCTTATCATGCAGGAAGAGTAGATTATCTGGGAGGAACCAATTTCCACAACTGGCCGGATATGTTTGCAAAAAATCCTGATTTAAATCCACACTGGGCATTTATCCAGGTAACACCTCCAAATGAAGATGGTATGTGCAGCTTTGGAAATACCTGCTGCTTTACAGAACCGGCAGCAAGAACCGCAGACCGCATCATTGCCCAGGTCAATCCGGATCTGCCTTTCGTAGAAGGAAGAATGTTTGAACTGGCAAAGGCAGATTACATTGTAGAGCAGACAGCGCCTTTATACATCATCGGCAGGGCAGAGCCAAATGAAAAGATCCAGAAGATCGCAGATTACTGCGCAAGCCTGGTTGAAGACGGCGCAACCATTCAGTTAGGTATTGGAATGCTTCCAGATGCGATTGCCCGCAACCTGATGGACAAAAAGGATCTGGGTGTCCATTCTGAGACATTGACAGAGGCCATGATGGAGCTGGTAAAAGCAGGAGTTATCACCAACAAGAGAAAGACCTTAAATCCTGGTATCTGTATTGGAGCACAGGCAGCAGGAAGCGAAGAATTTTATAAATTCATTGATCATAACCCAATGTTCCAGATGCAGCCGGTTGATTATGTAAATGATCCATATGTCATCGGTCAGAACTACAAGCAGACATCTATTAACGGCTGTCTGGAAGTAGATCTTCAGGGACAGGTCAATTCCGAAACAGTAAATGGAAGACAGTACAGCGGCATCGGCGGCCAGTTAGACCATGTGCGTGGTGCACAGATCAGTGAAGGCGGAAAATCCATTATCGCACTGAATTCTACAGCAAAGAATGACACCATTTCCAAGATCGTACCATATTTCCAGCCTGGAAATATTACAACGGTTCCAAGATATGATGTAGACTATATTGTAACAGAATATGGTATTGCTCCACTGCGTTATAAGACCGTAAGACAGAGAGCAGAAAATCTGATCGCGATTGCTCATCCGAAATTCAGGGATGAACTTCTTGCAAAAGCAAAAGAAATGGGTCTGATCCCTCTGAAAGGTTAATGGTTTATGGAAATGAAAAAGCAAAAAAATCGCTGGATCATGCTTTTTTGCATTTGCTGCAACACCTTTTGTTTCGGAGGCGTATATGCATGGAGTGCATTTTCCGGTGAACTGGCAAATTACATGGGCTGGGATTACAGCAAGGTAACAGTAGCTTATTCCATTATGCTTATGTGTGTGGCTTTAATGGGACTGGTAGGAGGAATGCTGCTGCAGCGTTTCGGAGCCAGAAAGCTGATGATCGCAGCCGGTATTATGTGGGGACTTGGCTGGTTTGCAACAGGAATGGCAGGAAGTATCATTATGCTGTATGCAAGCTTCGGTATCCTTGCAGGCTGTGCCTCCGGATTTGGCTATAATCCAGGTGTTGTAACAGCTGTCAGCTGGTTTCCGGACAAAAAGGGATTTGCTTCCGGAATGGCAGTGGGAACCTGCGGAATGGCATCCCTGATCGTTGCACCGTTAGCTAATTTCTTACTGACCCGGTTTAATGTAATGACAGCGTTTCGCCTGGTAGGCGGAATGTTCTTAGTTGTTTCACTGGCAACATCCTGGTACATAGACGGTCCGCCGGCCGGTTGGAAACCGGAAGGATATACACCGGCAGCAGCCCAGGCTGCAAGGGAAGGAAAAACATGGCGGGAAATGTTAAAGGATCCAAGATGTTATCTTTTATGGGCAACACTTTTATGTGCTTCTGTAGCAGGTCTGATGCTCATCGGACATGCCTCCAGGATCGGCCAGGAAGTGGCAGGTATCACAGCGGCACAGGCAGCACTTTTAGTGGGTATCATGGCAGTTGCCAACTTTGTGGGCAGACTGGCTCTTGGTTCCCTTTCCGATGTTCTTGGGCGTCATAAAGTAGTAATAGGGGTTATGCTTTTATGTGCTCTGGACATGGTATTTTTATCCAGTGTATCTACATTCCCGGCTTTTGTGGCAGCGATCGTTATCACCGGCGTATGCTTTGGTGGAACATTAGCTACATTCTCAGCCTTAAGCTCTGATACATTTGGAGCAAAATACAATGGTATCAATTACAGCATTATTTTTACCGGATACGGCATTGCTTCTATTGTAGGACCAAATGTGGCAACAGCCATTAAGTCATCTACAGGAAATTATTCCGGTGCATTTATTTTTGCTGCAGTATGCAGTATTCTGGCAGCGGCATTATGTTTTGGAGCAAAACAGTTAAACAAAAAAATGGGGTAAATATTTCTCTTATAGGAGGAAATACATATGTTAAGTGTATTGGCAATTATCATTCCGTTGATCGTGCTGGTTATCATGATCTGGAAAAAGGTTAATATCGCAGTTTCAGCGATCGTTTGTACCGGTTTAATGGCACTGATGTCAGGCTTAAATATTTATAACTGTCTTACAAATGATTACATGGAAGCATTTGTGGGCTATATCAAGAATTACTGGCCACTGATCTTCCTGGGTGCAAGCTTTGGTAAGGCTATGCAGTTAGGCGGCGGTGCAGAAGACCTGGCAAATCTTTTAACTTCCAAGCTGGGTACAAAATTCACCATTGCAGTTTTATGTGTTACCACACTGATCTTAAGCTACGGTGGTGTATCCTGCTACGTTATCGTATTCGTTATGTATCCGATCGCATTAAATATGTTTAAGAAGGCTGATCTTCCAAGACATCTGATCCCGGCGATCGTAGCAGCAGGTTCCTTTACGGCTGTAAACTTAGGACCTGGTTCTCCATCTGTTGTAAACAATATCCCTGTAAAATATCTGGGAACATCTGCAACAGTCCTTCCTGTATATTCCGCGATCATCGCAGGTTCCTTCTTCCTGCTGGCACTGTTCTACTGCTTATGGCAGGAAAAAGTTGCACGTAAAAAAGGCGAGCACTTCAGTGCAGACGCAGCAACCCTTAAAATGATGGCAGAATATGAGCAGAAAGAGCATGGAAACGGCGCCATCGCATTTATCCCGCTGGCACTGGTAGTTATTCCGTTATTCTTTGGCGTAAACGTACTGTACACTCTGTTAATGGGATGGATCTCCATCGCTATCCTTTACTGGAATAAGATCGATAATAAGATCGAGATCCTTAACTGTGGCGTCAGTGACGCTATGGGTGCTATTGTAGCAACTTCTGCAGTTGTTGGTTTCGGCGGTGTTGCAAAACTGACAGCAGGTTATACCACTCTTGTAAACGTAGCAACCAGCATGGGAGGTTCTCCACTGATCTCCTTCTCACTTGGTACTGCACTGCTGTCTGGCGCATGCGGTTCCGGTTCCGGCGGTCTGACACTGGCTCTGGAAACACTGGCTCCAAGATACCTGGAAATGGGTATAAATCCTGGTGTCCTTCACAAGATCGCATCAGCAGCCTGCATCACACTGGATTCCCTGCCACACAACGGCGTTATGGTTACTGTACTTGCATGCTGCGGTTTGACCCATAAGGAAGGCTATAAGCATCTGTTTGCTATTACAGTAGTAGGTTCTATTATCATCCTGATAGAGGCAATTGTTCTGGCAAGTATCATGTATCCTATTGGGTGATAGAAAACAGACAGGAGATAGATATGAAAGGATACAGGGATGACCGGATCAGAGAGCTTGAAGCGCTATATCCTTTCTGGCAGGAAAAAACCATATGGGGCTTTTTTGAGGAGACAGCAGAGCGTTTCCCGGATCAGGACTTTATTGTAAGTCCCGGAGAGCGGTTCACCTATAAAGAAACAAAGGAAAAAGTCCTTCAGGTGGCAAAAGGGCTGGCAGCCATAGGTGTAAAGCCTGGTGAACATGTGGCTATGCAGATTGAAAACTGCCCGGAACAGGTATTTGTAGCTCTGGCAGTCAATGCCATAGGCGCGGTAAAGGTACCTGTAAACATTTCCCTTTCTGCCAGAGAACTGGGGTTTGTACTGGAACAGTCCCAGTCTCAGTATCTGATCACAGGTTGTCATATTGATCTTGAAAAAAACGAGACAGCTTTAAAATTAGTTGTCACATTGCCTCAGGCAGACTGTCATATGAGTGTATCTACGAAAGAATGGGCTGATTTCCTTGCAGCAGGAAAAGGAGAGATCCTTTCCCTGCGAAGGGGATCTGAATACGCTCATGATCCGTCAGATATCATTTATACATCAGGAAGCACGAAGGCACCAAAAGGTGTGGTACTTACCCATGATATGCTGATGAGAAGTGCCTATGCCAGCTGTTTAAACAGAGGATTTGAGAAGGGGCGGCGTATTTTCATCCCCCTTCCCATGTTTCATGTTTATGGATATGTAGAAGGGATGCTGGCAGCCATACTGGTGGGAGGAGCTGTGTTATTCCGCCGTGGTAAATTTGCAGCGGAGCCTGTTTTACAGTTTATGAAAGCTGAAGGTGCAAATGACATCTTAAGCGTTCCGGCACAGATGATGTCACTGATCAGTTATCTGAAAGAAAATTTTGTAGAGCTTCCGGAGCTTCATGCAGTGTACTGTTCTGCAGCTGTATGTCCTTCCTGGGTATGGCCGTCCATCAGAAAATACCTTGGTGTATCTGATGTGATCACCGGATATGGGATGACAGAAGTATGCGGGGCATCCATGCAGACTGCCCCTGATGACGGGGATGAGATCCTTGAAAGCAGAGTTGGGAAACTGCTTCCTGGCGGCTGCAGCGGGGAAAAGGCTTATGGCGGACATCAGATCGCTTACCGTGTAGCAGACCAGAAAACGGGAGAAGACTGCAGACCAGGGGAAGTTGGGGAACTCTGGTGTAAGGGAAGCGTAGTAATGAAATGCTACTTTAACCGGGAGGAAGCAAACAGGCGGGTCTTTACTGAAGATGGCTGGTTCAAGACCGGAGACTGCGGCTACTTTGATGAAAATGGATATCTTGTTTTAGCCGGCCGTGTAGACGATATGTATAAGATAAACGGGGAAAATGTATCTCCTAAGTTTTTGGAAGATGTGTTTGGAAACTGTCCCCAGATCAGCAGTGCTGCTGTTGTGGGAGTTCCGGATGAGAAACATGGTTATGTGGGAGCTGCATTTATCCAGTTACATGAGGACACAAAGGAAAACAGGGAAAAGGTAGAAAACTATAGCAAAGAGCACCTGGCAAAATTCCAGGTACCTAAATATTTCTTTTATTTAAAAAATGGGGACTGGCCCCGTACATCTACGGGAAAAGTACAGAAATTCCGGTTAAAGGAAATGGCTGGAAAATTAACAGAAACAATCAAATAACAGAATTTTGGAGGAGGTTTATTTTATGAGCAACAAATATGGATTAACAGAGGACCAGTTAAGTATTCAGGAGATGGCGAAAAAATTCGCAGATGAAGTAGTTGCTGAAACAGTTACAGATTTAGATGCACGTCACGCATTTCCGGAGGAAGAGGTAAAACAGTGTGCGGAAATGGGATTTTTAGGAATCTGCGCACCAGAAGAATACGGCGGTGCAGGAATGGATCACTTAAGCAATGTTCTTGTTATTGAGCAGATCGCAAGACATTCTGCATCTTTAGCTTCTATTATCGATGCTCATGCATCTTTAGGAAGCACTCCTATTGCTATTGCAGGTACCGATGAGCAGAAACGTAAATTCCTTACTCCTGCAGCTATGGGTGAAGGCTTATGTGCATTTGCACTGACAGAGCCTCAGTCCGGTTCTGATGCAGGACAGATCCGTACCAAGGCTGTTTTAGAAGGCGATGAGTGGGTCATCAACGGAAGCAAGGCTTTTATCACAAACAGCCCATATGCAGCTACCTTCTTAGTAGCAGCAAAGACTGATATGGAAGCAAAAGGAAGCAGAGGTATTTCCGTATTTATCGTGCCAGCAGGAACTCCTGGTCTGGAGGTTGGAAAGCCAGAGCAGAAGATGAGCAATAGAAGCTCCTATTCATGCCCACTGACCTTTACAGATGTCCGTATTCCAAAAGAGAATCTGTTAGGTGAATTAAACAGAGGCTTCCCACTGTTTATGAAGTGCGTAGATGATGGCCGTGTAGCAATTTCCGCAGTAGCAGTTGGTATGGCACAGGGCGTTTTAGAGCGTGCAGCTAAATACTCCAAGGAAAGAGTTACTTTTGGAAAGCCAATCTGCGAAAACCAGGCGATCGCATTCAAATTAGCAGAAATGGCAACAGAGATCGATGTAGCCCGTGCAATGCTTTACAATACAGCACGTATGAGTGACAACGGACTTCCATTCAGCAAAGAAGCAACCATGACAAAGATGTTCTGTTCTGAAATGTGTGTACGTGTATGTGATATGGGTCTTCAGATCATGGGCGGATATGGCCTTTGTGACGAATATCAGGTAGAGCGTATGTACCGCGACGCAAAGCTTTTAACCATCGGTGAAGGAACTTCTGAGATCTGCCGTATGGTAGTTGGAAGATTTGTATTAAAAGAGTATTAATAAAAAGCATTAATAATAAACATTAATACGAAAATACAAAAGATTGCAGGAAAAATAGATCCATTTTAGAAAACAGGAGGTTTTGAACATGAAGCGTTCTTATTTATATTTAAGTGAATTTCATGTGGGAGATAAGTTTACCACTCTTTCCCGTACTGTTACAGAAACAGACGTAGTTTTGTTTGCAGGTATTACCGGCGATAACAACCCGATCCATACAGATAAGATCTATGCAGAAAGCCTTCCATTTAAGAGCCGTATTGCCCATGGACTCTTAGGTGCAGGCATTGCTACCGGTTTATGGGGACGTATGGGACTGGTTGACGGTTCTGCTATTGCAGCTTTAAGCACAGAGTGGAAATTCGTAGGAGCCATCAAGATCGGTGATACCATTCACTGTGAGGTGGAAGTTCTGGAGGCTAAGCGCTCTAAATCAAAACCAGACAGAGGTATTTTAAATATCCAGTATTCTATTATTAACCAGGATGGGGCTGTATGCCAGGTAGGAAGCATGGCAACCATGTTATACTGGGAAGAGCCAAAGGAGGAAAATGCATGAACATCTTAGTTTGCATTAAGCAGGTTCCGGATACCACAGAGATCAAGATCGATCCGGTAACAAATACACTGATCCGTGCAGGTGTTCCAAGTATTGTCAATCCTTTTGACGCATATGCATTAGAGATTGCAGCACGTATTAAAGATGTAACACCGGAAACGAAGATCATCCTTCTTTCCATGGGTCCAAAACAGGCAGAAGCAGCTTTAAAAGAGTGTCTGGCAGTAGGCGGAGATAAGGCATATCTGGTAAGTGACAGAGCTTTCGGCGGTGCAGATACATTGGCTACCAGTTATACATTAAAAACAGCTATCGACAAGATCGAGACGCTGGAAGGCAAATTTGATATCATCTTCTGTGGTAAGCAGGCAATTGACGGTGATACCGCACAGGTAGGACCAGAAATCGCAGAGCATATGGATTGTCCACAGATCACATATGCCATTGAAGCAAAGGTAGAAAATGATGAAGTTCTGGTAAAACGTGAGACTGGGGAAGGATATGAGGTTCTGGCAGCAAAGATGCCTTGTGTGATCACAGTGACAAAGCCAAGCTTCAGCCCACGTTATCCAACTATTAAGTCAAAAATGGCAGCAAACAGAGCGACGATCAATACTTTAACTGCAGCAGATATTCCTGTAGACGCAGAACGTATTGGTTTAAAGGGATCTCCTACAAAGGTTAAGAAGAGCTTTACTCCTCCTCAGAAGCAGGGCGGCGTTGTTGTAAAAGAAGATAGTCCGGAAGCTTCTGCACAGAAACTGTTTGAATTATTAAATTCTGCACATATCGTATAAGGAGGGAGGAAGAACATGGAGGCTTTAAGCAAAGATTTATGGGTATTTATTGAAACCGATGAAGAAGGAAAGGCCAGAAATGTAGGACTGGAGCTGTTAAATCCGGGACGCAGACTGGCAGATGCCCAGGGCGGTGTTCTTGTGGCAGTTGTGATCGGTTATAAGACAGAGGCAGCTGTGAAAGAAGCAGCAGCTTATGGAGCAGATAAGATTATTGTAGTTGACGGGGAAGAATACCAGCATTATACCACAGACGCGTATGCAGATGCTATGTATGCCCTGGTAACAAAATACGGACCAACCACCATGATGATCGGTGCTACCAATGAGGGTCGTGACATGGGACCAAGGCTTTCCTGCCGTTTAAGAACTGGTCTGACAGCTGACTGTACAGCTGTAGATTATGATGAAGAAACAGGAAATATCGCATGGACCCGTCCTACCTTCGGTGGAAACCTTCTGGCTACGATCATGTGTCCGGATCATCGTCCGCAGATCGGAACTGTACGTCCGGGCGTATTTAAGAAGGGTGAGAGAAACGAGGATAACAAGCCTGAGATCATTACAGAAGATATCCACATTGCAGCAGAACGTATCCGTACCCGTCTGGTAGAGGTATTAAAAGACTTAGATGCCGGTGATGTAAATCTGGAGAGTGCAGAAGTGATCGTGTCCGGCGGACGAGGCGTTGGCGGACCTGAAGGTTTTGAACCGTTAAAGGAACTTGCAGATCTGTTAGGCGGCGTTGTAGGTGCATCCCGTGCAGCTGTTGACGCAGGCTGGATCGGACATGTTCATCAGGTTGGACAGACCGGAAAGACAGTTGGTCCAAAACTGTACATTGCATGTGGAATTTCAGGAGCAATCCAGCATGCAGCAGGTATGAGTGGTTCTGATGTGATCGTAGCTATTAATAAAGATCCAGATGCACCTATCTTTAATATGGCAGATTATGGTGTAGTAGGCGATCTGAAATTGGTGATCCCGGAACTGATCAAACAGATCAAAGAAAGCAGAAAGTAAAAAATTTGTAAGACATAATGCAGATGTCCGCCCGCCAAAGACAACTTCAGGTGAGCGGATATTTGTGTTCCTGATAACGTGTTTAAGGGAGACCGAAAGTGTATGGGACATTCAGTGCAGGTGGCAGGAAATACAGGTTGTCTTTATTTGATGGGAAACTGTATTCCTTATTATGAGATAAGAGAAAGAGAATGGATATTAATGGATTGTGGTTCCCGTCTGGCAAGAACACAACTGGCAGAATATCTTAGTAAAAACAAGATCAGTGTAAGAGCGGTACTATGCAGTCACGGGCATTATGACCATACAGAAAATAACCGCTTTCTTCAGGAGGAATATGGGGCAGAACTGGTCATGTCCTGTCTGGATGCAGGCATATTGCAGGATACATTGTCTTTAAAAACTGTTTTCTATTCGAATACGTTACAGGATAATGAAAGAGAATGTAGTGATATGCTGTGTAAAGCAGACCAGATGATCCTGCCAGGCCAGGAACAGGTTCAGGTCTGCGGCGTACAGTTCCGGATCCTTTCCCTTCCTGGGCATGCAGCCAGTCATATGGGCTTTGTTACGCCGGATGGGGTGGCTTATCTGGCAGACAGCATGTTTGACCGGGAAAGCCTGAAAAAAGGACGGCTGTTTTATATGCTCTGCTGGTCACAGACACTGAAAACACTGGAAAAGATCAAAAACCTTGGGTATAAAAAATATATTCTTGCCCATTACGGGGTTTTTGATGAAGTAAGGGAACTGGCAGAGGAGAATATACAGCGTTTTAAGGAAATCCTGAGAGATATGAAGCCACTGATCTCTGAGGACATTACTCTGGAACAGCTGACTGCAAAAGTGATCAATGATATGGGACATCCGGTAAAACGTCTGGAAAAAGCCAAATTATATGAACGGATCGTCCGTTCTATGTTGGAATATCTGCTGGAACAGGGGGATGTAAGCTGTTATGTAAGAGATAACAGCGTATGCTATTGCCTGGTAAAATAAAGGAGGACATTATGTACGAAGCATTATTTCAGCCTATGAAAATAGGAGAACTGGAAATAAAAAACCGGTTTGTGATGCCGGCTATGAACAGCCATTATGCAGATGCAAAGCATCATATGACGGAACAGGCCTGCAATTATTATGGCGAGCGGGCACTGGGGGGATTTGGGCTGCTGATCACGGAATTTTTATGTGTCAGTGAAGAAGGACTGGCTTATCCCATGCAGGCAGCTATTTATGATGATGAATTTATTCCTTCATTTTCCAGATTAACAGGACGGGTACATGAAAATGGCGGCCGTATTTTCGCCCAGCTGCAGCATTCTGGAAGAATGCAGGGAAAAGGAAGTACAGATAAAATGGCAGTGGGAGCCAGCAATATCCCGGATAAAGCCAATCTGATCCCGGTACATGAGCTGACAGAAGCAGAAGTAAAGGAAGTAGTAAAAAAATTTGTGGCTGCAGCTGTAAGGGCGCAGAAAGCCGGCTTTGATGGCGTAGAGGTCCATGGTGCCCATGGCTATCTGCTGGCCCAGTTTTTATCCCGGGGTGTAAATAAAAGGGTGGACCGGTACGGCGGAAGTGTTTCCAACCGGGCGAGGATCGTCTGTGAGATCGTAGAAGGGATCAAAGAAGCCTGTGGAAAGGCATTCCCGGTCTGCGTAAGGACCAGCGGTGATGAAGGATATGACGGTGGAAACCGCATTGAAGATGCAGCGGCACAGGCTATTCTTTTTGAGGCAGCCGGTGCAGATGCTATCCATATTTCACATGGGATTGCCATCCATTCTTATTACTCAGAAAGTGGATTTAACATCCAGAACGTGAAAATAGTAAAAGATGTAGTTTCTGTTCCTGTGATCGGAGTAGGAAGAATGAATGATCCGGCGCTGATGTTATCTGCTCTCAGGACAGGTGCAATGGATTTTGTGGCTTTAGGCAGAGAATCTGTCTGCGATCCTCATTTACCGGAAAAGATCAAAGAAGGAAGACTGGATGAGATCCTTACCTGTACCGGATGTATGCAGAGATGTCTGTATCCGAATTCCTTTGAAGAGGGCTTTGGCATTTCCTGTATGATTAATCCATTTAGTGGAAAAGAGCATATATGGGAGATCACACCGGCAGAAAAGAAAAAGAAGATCGCCGTTGTAGGAGCAGGTCCTGTTGGGCTGCAGGCAGCATGGATCCTGGCAAAACGGGGTCATGAAGTAAAGGTATATGAAAAAGAAATTACAGCAGGGGGGCAGTACCGCCTGGCAGCAGTTCCGGCTATGAAACAGGAGCTGGCCAAGACTATCAGTACTTACCTTACTTTCTGTAAGAAATATGGGGCAGAGGTCATTTACGGGGTAAAAGCCACAAAAGAAATGTTAGAACAGGAAGGCTTTGATGAGATCATCCTTGCCTGTGGTGCACAGCCTTTAGTTCCACGTATTCCGGGAATTGACGGTGAAAATGTATATCTGGCAAATCAGGTGCTTTCTTTTGATGTGCGCTTAAGTGGTCAGAAGATCCTGGTACTGGGAGCAGGATTAGTAGGCGCAGAAGCAGCAGAGGTCTTAAGTACCTACGGCAATAAAGTCACTGTTGTAGATATGCTGGATAAAGCAGCACCATTAGCGCCTCTCAGACCAAGAGAGAACCTTTTAAGCCGTTTGGATAAAGCTGGTGTGGGATTTTGTTTAAACAGCCGCGTATGTGAGATCCGTCCGGATGGTATCAGGTATGAGCAGAACGGAGAAACAAAAGAGATGACTGGATTTGACAGTATTGTCCTTGCTTTCGGTTCCCGTTCAGATAAGGCACTGGAAACAGAGTATGAAGGTGATCACCGTATTCACAGTGTAGGAGACTGTCTGACAGCAGGAGATGCCAAAAAGGGAATATATGAGGCAACGAAGCTGGCGATGGTACTGTAAAATACTACCGGGCAGAGAACATTAAATCTTACAAACTGCTGCAAAACATTACAAAACGCTTACATGCCTTGACCTTGGAGCAACTCCAAGGTGTATGCTTTCTGCATAAAACAGATATAAAAATGCAGGAGGCATTGATAAGTATGAAGAAACGTTTTGCTATTACAGCGCTGGCACTGGCTTTGACTGCAGGTAGTGCGATGACATCTTTTGCAGCAGGTTTTACAGGTACAGGAAAGGGAGTAAAGTATCAGTGGGGTGACGGATCTTACTGCACCAACAACTGGGTACAGTACAGAAATCACTGGTTCTATTTTGGTGATGACCAGTTAATGAGAACCGGATGGATCCAGAGAGATGGCACCTGGTACTATGCAGCTGATACCGGCGAACTTCAGGGCGGTATTATGAAGATCAATGGAAATGTTTATTATTTCGACACCAGCAGCTGCAAGATGGTAACTGGCAACTATAACTATAATGGCGGAAACCATGAGTTTACAGAAAATGGAACCACAGACGGCGGTCCATACGTGTACAATGAATGGAACAGCAACGGCACCATTAAACGTGGAGCTAAGTTCGGGGTAAGATAAAATGTAACCGGTACATCATTAACGAAATAATGTACCGGTTCTCTTTCTATTTTCCTGGTCATCATTGACCAAATCACAAAATCTATATAAGATATTCTTTAAGGACACATCCGGAAGAAATATCGATTATGAGAAAATGGGAAAACAGGAGAAAAGAAAGGTATGACGGAAAACAGAACAGAAATGAAACGTCGAGAGTATCTTATAGGTGATATGTCCGAGATCGTGGGCATAAGCCGGGATACTCTCCGTTTTTATGAGAAAAAAGGGATTATAAAATCAAGAAAAAAGGAAAATGGATATCGTTATTATCTGGAAGAAGATATCCTTCGGCTTATGTTTATTGTATACAGGCGGAAGATGAACCAGAGTCTGGAAGAAATTGAAAGATATATAAAGGAAGAGAATTCCTTAGAATGTATGAAAGAACATTTAGCAATGCGTATAAAACAGGAGGAAGCCAGCATACAGTATCACCAGCAGGCGATCGCACGTATGCAGCTTGCTGAACGGGATATGGATCAGGCCGAGAAATATGAGGGAAAATATACTTTTAAAAATTTCCCCACAGCTTATAAATTAGGGGTCTGCGAAAGCCTTCTTGAGGGTCTGAAGCAGTGGTTTGCCATGTCTTCGACGATAGAAGGTCTGGACATGACATATTTTTATACATTATTTTCAATGGGGAAAGACGGTCTGCAGGAGAGGGAAACCAATCTGCTTCTTTATAAAGGAGTAGAGCAGTGGATCGGAAAAGGATTTCAGCCGGAGCAGTATAAATTGACAGAACCGGCTCCCTGTATTTATACCATTGTGAAATCAGAAAGCATTTATCTGAATGAAGAGGTTGCCTGGAAAATGTATAACTGGGGAAAATCCCAGGGTGTAGAGCCGGAACAGATTTTTTATGCCAATAATATGACAACATTTTTGGGAGAGGAAAGAAATATTCACTTTATGGAGCTATATATGCTGGTGAAAAGAGAGCAGTAAAACAGGATGAGCCAGGAAAATTCAAAAGCAGATTTCCAAAATCTGTGAAAATGTGGATAAAAAATCCACAAAATTTTCTATTTCCACATAAAAATACATATTTCCCCACAGTTTCCCCATGGTTTACACACACTATAAACAGAGTTATCCCCAAAGTTATCCACATTATCCACCGACAAACACAAGATATGTGGTAAAAAAAAGGGGAAATACAAGATTTAGATTGTGGATAACTTTTGCACTACAGGAAGGTGTATTTTCCCGTGCACCAGATCATAAAATGTGTATAAATGGGTGTGTAAGGAACGCAGAAAAAGTCATATGTTAAATTATATCTGGAGCGGAATGCTTTTTCTGGGGATCATATGGGGAGCATTTCATGGAAGACTGGCTCAGGTAACAGAAGGAGCTTTAAGCGCAGCTGGGGAAGCAGTAACATTAAGCCTCACCATGGTGGGGATCGTAGCTTTCTGGAACGGGATCCTGGAGATAGGAAGCAGGGCCGGGCTGGTAGAGCAGCTTTCGGGGAAAATGAGGCCCATATTAAAGTTTCTGTTTCCAGATCTGCCAACGGACTGTGAAGCTGCCAGACAGATTTCAGTAAATTTCATTGCAAATATTTTAGGGCTTGGCTGGGCCGCAACCCCTGCGGGACTTAAGGCCATGAAAGAACTGGAAAAAATAGAAGAGATGCGCAGAAAAGAGAAAAGCACGGTTCGGGCAGTTCCCAAAGGCACTGCCAGCAATGAAATGTGTACGTTTTTGGTCATGAACATATCATCCCTTCAGCTGATCCCGGTGAATATCATCGCTTACAGAAGCCAGTATCACAGTGTATCTGCGGCAGCTGTTACAGGTCCATGTCTTGTGGCAACTATGGTAAGTACTCTGGCAGCGGTATTTTTTTGCAGGATCATGGATCGTTCCAATAAAAAAGGAGACGTACTTTAACGTCTCCTTCTGTCTAACTGTCTGTTCTTTGCATAATAGGCCCGTTTATCTTCATACATTCTGGCATCTGCTTCAGACAGAGCCTTTTCAGCATTGTCAGTACAATCTTCTACCCACACAGAGCCAAGAGCCAGGTGAACGGAGCTTTCTGCCATATCTGCCAGTATAGAACGGATCATGGACTGGAACAGATTTTCTGTAATGCCCGGTATGAGCACAATAAACTCATCACCGCCAATACGGTATACACATTCCTCCGGAAAATGGGATTTCAGTTTTTCACAGGCATAAAGAAGGGCTTTATCGCCAGCCTGATGTCCCAAAGTATCATTGATCTGTTTTAATCCCATAACATCACCGTAAAGTATGCCCAGACTTTGGCCCTTGGTAAGGGAAGCCAGCTGTTCATTCAGGGCATGGCGGTTTTTCGCACCGGTCAGCTGGTCATAATAGCTTAAGTTTTCCAGCTTTTCAACCAGATTTCTGCGTCGCAGCATGGAATCGATAAAATGTCCAAATAGCTGAAGCATAAAAGCAATATGATCCATACGATCAAGGGGTGGATTGTCGATACCATAGAAAGCGATTATATCCTGATTGCGGGAAATAGGGCTGGTGACCAGCCGTTTAATATTCTGGGGCATAAGTGTTTCATACACAACAGGATCATAAGACATAATATCATCCAAATTCCGGATGATCACGCTTTCTCCTTTCTGGAAAGTGGAAGGCCATGTTCCCAGTGCTTCCGGTGGGATATTGTGCAGCATATTTATCTGGGGAGAAACGCCACAGGTGCACCATTCAAAGGTATTATCAAAGTTGCCATGTTTATTTTTCTCGAAAATATATACCCGGTCGCTGTGGAACATCTGTCCCAGATACTGCAATAATGTATTAATAGACTGTTCAGGTGTTTCTTCTGCCAGAGCACAGCGAAGCCCTTCATTGATCAGAGCTTCAGTGTCTGTAAACTGGGAGAAAGTTTTCTTTGTCATTTCCTGGATATCCAGATCGATCGCTATTTCAATTCGGATTCTGCGCCCGTCATCAATGACCATAGTATCTTTCAGCAGAAAAGAACGATTCACCATCGGATTAAAACGGGACCATTCGTAAAATTCATCTGGTTTTAAGCGTTTATTGGTACACATTGCACAGGGAGAGGAGCATTGCTGCAGGATTTCGTAGCATTTTTTACCTTTATAAGCAGCCTTATCCTTAAAATGGAACAGATTTCTGGCTGTTTTGTTTAAATAGATCAGTTCATATGTATCTATATCAGAAGCATAAACAGCTTCATTCATATTTTCAAAAAATTCCCAAACTTTAGACATAAAAAATCGCTCCTAGTGCATAACTATATTATTTATTATATCCGATTTTTTTGAAAAATGGTAGGACAATTTTTAGACTTTCTTCGACAAATATTAATACTTATTTGCTGAAACAGAGTTATAATACCTTATATTCAGGTTCTCCACATGCCTGCTTAGCTGCCTGTTATCCCAGGCGGAAACTCTCATGAATGATTTGTGAAAAACAGAAAGGACGGGAATAGATGAAACAGAATGGGAATAAAATCCGGTATATGAAATATAAGGGTTCTCTGAAATTGGCAGCAGCAGTGCTTGCAGTTTCGCTGGCTTTTCCTATGGCAGCCCAGGCAAAAGCATGGGATTTTGAAAATGGCAGTTATGTAGATGCTTCAGGTGCGCCTGTTGAGGGGGCAGTGGCAAAAGGTATTACCGTGACAAAATACCAGAACCGTGCAAATAAGGAAAATGGTATTGATTGGGGAAAAGTGGCTGCAGATGGCGTTGGTTTTGCCATGATCCGCATTGGCTATTATAAAGACAGGGATCCGTATTTTGAACGGAATATAACAGAAGCAGCAGCCCATGGCATAAAAACAGGCGTGTTCTTCTATACGCAGGCGCTGGATGCACAGACGGCAGCAGATGAGGCAGAGTATGTGCTCCAGGTTATTAAGGATTTTCCGGTTTCCTATCCGGTAGCTTATGATGTGGAGTCTAATTACCTGTTGGAACAGGGTTTAAGTGCAGCCCAGATCACGGAAAATGTAAATGCCTTCTGCAAGGTGATCGTAGATGCAGGTTATTGCCCTATTGTGTATGCAAATAATGACTGGCTTACCAATCACTTAAATACAGCAGATATCCCATATGATATCTGGTATGCACGTTATGGCACAGTAAACAGTTATCCAAACCGCACTATCTGGCAGTGCACCCAGGAAGGAAATGTAGATGGGATTAATGATCATGTGACCATTGAACTGTCGTTTACAGACTATAGTTCTAAAATCCCTGCAAATAGCTGGAAGAAGATTGATAGCAGATGGTATTACATGAAAGATTATGTGAAGCAGACCGGCTGGGTACAGGTGGGAGATAACTGGTATTATATGGATGCAAATGGAGCCATGGTCAGCAATACGGAAATGGTCATTGATGGCAGGACTTACCGGTTCGCTGCAAATGGAGCTATGATGTATTGAAATAAAAACCCATAAACCTATTGACAGGTAGGTTTATGGGTTTTATAATACCCATAAATCAAAACCCAGTGAACAGATAGGCATATGTGCTGTGCATGGAAAGGAGCTTATTATGGCAGGAATTGTTAAGGGAGCAGCAGGATTAGTAGGAAACACACCACTTTTAGAGCCGGTAAATCTGGAGAAAAAAGAAGGATTAAAAGCAAGAATTTTACTGAAGCTGGAATACTTTAACCCGGCAGGAAGTGTAAAAGACCGTGTAGGAAAGGCAATGATCGAAGATGCAGAAGCAAGAGGCGTTTTAAAACCAGGTTCTGTTATTATTGAACCAACTTCCGGAAATACAGGTATCGGACTTGCATCTGTAGCGGCATCCAAGGGCTACCGCGTGATCTTAACCATGCCGGAGACCATGAGCGTAGAGCGCCGCAACATTTTAAAGGCATATGGCGCTGAGATCGTCCTTACACCTGGGGATAAGGGAATGAGCGGAGCTATCGCAAAGGCAGATGAACTGGCAAAAGAGATCCCGGACAGCTTTATCCCAGGCCAGTTTGTAAACCCTGTAAACCCGAAGATCCACAAAGAGACCACAGGTCCTGAGATCTGGAGAGATGCAGAGGGTCAGGTAGACTTCTTCGTAGCAGGTGTAGGTACAGGCGGCACAATTACCGGTGTTGGCACATACTTAAAAGAGCAGAACCAAAATGTAAAGGTAGTAGCAGTAGAGCCTGCAACTTCTCCTGTTCTCTCTGAAGGACATGGCGGTGCACATAAGATCCAGGGAATCGGTGCTGGTTTCGTACCCAAGGTACTGGATACCAAGATCTACGATGAGGTTATGCCCATCGACAATGAGCATCCATTTGAAGCATCCAAGCTTCTTGCAAAGACAGAAGGTATCTTAACCGGTATCTCTTCTGGTGCAGCTTTATATGCAGCCATCCAGCTGGCAAAACGTCCTGAAAACGAAGGAAAGACCATTGTAGCTCTTCTTCCAGACAGCGGTGACAGATACTACTCCACTCCATTATTTACTGAGGCATAATTCCGGGTATCGTATACTCTCATCCCCATATTCATAAAAATATCCATTTCCACGTATGTTGTAAAAACAAAGCATGTGTGGGGATGGGTATTTTTTATGGGTTTTCTTTTGTTTTTATCAGATCTTATGGTTCCACTTATTATTTTTTATATTGTTGGTTTCGGCATTCTTGGAAAACGTCAGGTATTTGATGATTTTCTGTGGGGCGCAAAAGAAGGGATGGGCACTGTAGTTCAGGTAGTACCTTCTCTGGTGGGGCTGATGACCGCGGTAGGCGTACTTCGGGCTTCTGGATTTTTAGAATTTTTAAGTCAGATTTTAGAAGCACCGGCCACTTCCCTGGGTCTTCCGGGGCAAATTATCCCTATTGCATTTGTGCGTCTGATTTCCAACTCCGCCGCTGTGGGTCTGTTATTGGACTTGTTTAAAAATTATGGCCCGGACTCCCGGATCGGCCTTATGGCCTCCATTCTTATGGGAAGTACAGAAACTGTACTTTATTGCATGAGTGTATATTTTGGTTTTGTTGGTATCAGCCGTACCCGGTACACGCTTGCAGGGGGACTTTTGGCTGCGCTTGTCAGTCTGGCAGTGGGGGTATTTCTGGCTGACCGTCTGGTGGTTTTATAGGATCTGTTTTGTTACTTTTCACGGGTAGGAATTTTCTGAACTGAAAATTCCGTATGATACAGTTGTGAACTCTGTTTTTTCACATTTAAATACGGCAAGTATATTCTATTGAATAAATCCTCATTCTCCGATATACTAATACAGGAAATGAATTTTCAGAGTCTTTTCTCGCAAAATCAAGTACAAAAAGATTCCGAGAGTACATTAGACACACAGGAGGCTGCAATAAAATGGATAATGATTATCTGATAAAAAAACCGCCCTTACAGGCGTTATTTTTATTTTCACTGCCAATGATTATAGGAAACCTGTTCCAGCAGACTTATACCATGGTAGACTCTGCCATTGTAGGCCGTTATGTCAGTGAGCAGGCTCTGGCAGCGGTAGGTGCTTCCTATGCACTGACCAACATCTTTATTTGTGTAGCCATTGGCGGCGGTATCGGTGCATCGGTGATCGTAAGCCGCTGTTTTGGTGCAAAAGAATACGGGAGAATGAAAACAGCTGTATTTACAGCTCTTTTATCCTTCCTTGGTATCAGCTTATGTCTTGGTGTGGCAGGTCTGGTCCTTGGAAAACAGATCATGATCTGGTTAAATACTCCGTCAGACTGTCTGGATATGGCAGCACAGTATTTGCGGATCTATTTTCTGGGACTGCCCTTCCTTTTTATGTACAACGTGCTTTCTGCCATGTTCAACGCACTGGGAAAATCCAGGATCCCACTGTATTTCCTGATATTCTCTTCTGTATTTAATGTAGCCCTTGATATTATCATGGTCACAAAAATGGATATGGGAGTAGCCGGTGTTGCATGGGCCACTTTGATCGCACAGGGAATTTCCGCTGTCCTTTCCTTTGCGGTTCTTATTAAAAACCTGAACGATCTGGAAGGAAAGCAGAAAACACTGTTTGATACAATGGAGCTGTCAGAAATGACCCGTATAGCTATTCCGTCTATTCTCCAGCAGTCTACTGTATCCATTGGTATGATGCTGGTACAGTCTGTAGTCAACGGCTTTGGTTCCGAGGCACTGGCAGGTTTTTCAGCAGCCATGCGTATTGAGTCCATCTGTGTTGTGCCAATGTCTGCCATCGGAAATGCCGTTTCATCCTATACAGCGCAAAATATCGGAGCACAGCAGAAAGACCGTGTCGTTCAGGGACTTCACGCAGCCAGTAAAATGGTCATTGTCTGTGCAGCAGTTATCTGCTTCTTTTTAGAGGTATTTAACCGGGGTATGATCGGACTGTTCATTGGAAATGAAGGAACGGCAGTTGCACTTTCCACAGGAATCGGTTATCTTACCTTTATGGGTTGGTTTTTCTGCTTTATTGGTTTTAAAATGTCAGTGGATGGCCTGCTGCGCGGTGCCGGTGATATGAAAATGTTTACCGTTGCCAATCTGGTAAACTTAGGAATCCGTGTGATCATCGCCATTACGTGTGCCCCAAGATTTGGCATTGCCATGGTCTGGTGCGCAGTTCCTGTGGGCTGGTTTGCAAACTGGGCCATCTCCTATGCAGAGTACCGCACAGGAAAATGGAAGACAATGTAATGCGTACAGAGAGAACATATAATTGAGAAAGAGGTACAAAATGGAACGTTACCTGAAATTCAGAAAAGAATATCCCCGTTTCTTCTACAGAGGTTACAGCACAGAAGAAACATTAAACGAATTAAAGATCACATATACCTTTGAAATAGAAGGCCTTTCCGAATTTACTCCCACGTGGATATTTCCCAAAAATGGAAATACACAGGTGAAATGGAATGAAGACCCATTGATGAAGAAAATGATCTTTTCCCTGGGAATGGTAGAACTGGTCAGCTACTGGAAGATCACCTGTTCACCACAGGTAGTGATCGAAGCAGGCGCTTTAAACAAAGATCAGATCCTCTGGTGGAAAGATCTGTATTTTAATGGTCTTGGGGAATTTTTCTACGTAAATAAGATCACAGAAGCAGATCAGGAAGGCTTTATGGAGATCGTCTGCGAATTGGGTGAAGAAAACAAACAGAAAAATGACTACGGAAAGAAACAGGATACGAAAGGCTCTGAAAAGGGCATTCTTGTGCCTGTAGGTGGCGGGAAGGATTCGGCTGTCACTTTGGAACTGTTAAAAAGTGCAGATGTGCCTGTGTTCGCCTATATCATTAATCCCAGAGGCGCTACCATCCATACTACGGAATCTGCAAAACTGGACGCAGACCATGTGGTAAGTGTACATCGTACACTGGATAAGCGCATGCTCCAGTTAAATAAAGAAGGTTTCTTAAACGGACATACCCCATTTTCCGCGCTGGTGGCATTTTCCACTGTGATCGCAGCAAGGATGGCAGGTCTTTCTTATATTGCGCTGTCCAATGAATCCAGTGCAAATGAAAGCACAGTCCAGGGAAGTACGGTAAACCACCAGTATTCCAAGAGCTTTAAATTTGAGACAGATTTTCATCGTTATCAGACTGACTATCTGACGGGAAGTGCCTACTATTTCAGTATGCTGCGCCCATTAAGCGAGTTCCAGATCGCAAAATATTTCGCAAAACAGAAGCAGTACCACGCTATATTCAGAAGCTGTAATGCGGGAAGCAAAACAGACAGCTGGTGCGGCCATTGTCCGAAGTGCTTATTTGTATACTTTATTCTTTCCCCTTTCCTTTCCAGGGAAGAAGTGAAAGAAATCTTTGGAACGGATATGTTAGAAGATGAGACCATGCAGTCTACTATGGAACAGCTGGTCGGCATCCAGGAAGAAAAGCCATTTGAGTGTGTGGGAAGCAGGGATGAGATCAACACAGCCCTTGTTATGACAATTGACTGTCTGGAAAAAGATGGGGAAAAACTGCCTTATCTTTTAAAATATTATAAGACTACCGGTCTGTATGAAGAATACAAGGCCAAAGGAGATCATTTCTCCGGATATTTTGATGAGCAGAACCTGGTTCCAACAGCCTGGGAGGAATTAGTACGTAAGAACTGCAAATCACAAGAGTGTGAAGAAGAGGCATAAAACTATGATGATCGAAAGAATAATTCCCTGGGTAAAGGGAAAAAAGGTACTGATACTGGGGTTTGGACGTGAAGGTAAATCTACCTGGAATGTGTTAAAAAAGCTGGATTGCTGTGCCCTTGTAGATGTGGCAGATATGGCACATCCTAAAGAAAAGCCGGAAGGTATTGGCAAATGGACTGCAGGTGAGGACTATCAGAAATGCTTAAACGACTATGATGTGGTATTTAAAAGTCCGGGTGTAGTCCTTGAAAAGCCGGTTAAGGAGTATACCAGCCAGATATTATCCCAGACAGAGCTGTTTTTCCAGTGCTTCAGGGACCAGATCATCGGAATTACCGGAACTAAGGGAAAAAGCACTATTACCACTCTGATCTATCATCTGTTAAAAGAAGCGGGAATGGATACCATTCTGGTTGGAAATATCGGTATCCCGGTATTTGACCATATGGAAGAAGTGGGACCGGATACCAGGATCGTTTGCGAACTTTCCTGTCATCAGCTGGAATACATGACTGTTTCCCCCCATATTGCTATTCTCACCAATCTCCATGAGGAGCATTTAGATCACTATGGCACTCTGGAAAAATATGTGCAGGCAAAGCGTCATATTTATTCAAACCAGAAGGAGGGAGACGTTCTTGTATGCAATGTGCAGTGTCTGCCAAAGAAGGGAACCTGCACCTCTAAGCTGATCGCAGCAAAGCCTTCTTTTGAGGAAACATTATTTGAAATACCAGGTGTTTCAGGACAGGAAGCAGTCCTGCCGGAACAGATCGATATCTGGAAAAAAATGGAGATCATACAGGAAAATGATGGAACAAAAGCCAGCTATGACGGTCATTTTATAAAGATCCCAACAGACCAGATCCGGCTTTTAGGACAGCACAATTATTTTGATATCGGCATTGCCTATGCAGTGTGCAGCCTTTTAAAAATAGAAGATACAGTATTTATCAATGGTCTTAAGTCCTATCAGCCGCTGCCTCACCGCTTACAGCCATTAGGGGAAAAAGACGGCATTAAATATTATGATGACTCTATTTCCACTATCTGTGAGACGACCATTCAGGCGTTAAATACACTGAAAGATGTGGATACAGTCCTCATAGGCGGCATGGACCGGGGGATCGATTACAGTGAACTGATTAATTTCCTTTCCGGACATAAGGTTCCCCATATTATCCTGATGGAAGCTACCGGAAAGCGTATTTTAGAGGAGATCCTGAATGGATATCCGGATTTTCAGGATAAAGACCGTCTGGTGCTGACGGATCATCTGGAGGATGCAGTAGCCAAAGCAAAAGAACTGACCAGACCAGGGCACAGCTGTCTTATGTCACCGGCAGCAGCCAGCTATGGTATTTTTAAAAACTTTGAAGAGCGGGGTGAAGTTTTTGCACGCCTGGTGTCTGGATCAGACAAGTTAATGTAAAACTATGTGGAAACACAGAAAAATCACAGGTTTTTAAGAATTTTATAAGGAATTAGGGGCTTGTGTACATGGATAAAATACGATACAATCTGTAAGAAGCTTTTTAGAAACGTGAAAGGGAAGAATGTGGGAACCTACGATACACTGAATGATGTACTTGTGAACCTGTTTCGGGATATCAATAGTATAGAAGAGAAAGCGATAGCCAGTCAGGAATATCAGGATCTGACCAATAACGATATGCATGTGATCAATGCTATCGGGATCGGTACAACTAAAAATATGTCATCCATTGCAAAGGAATTGTCAGTGACCGTGGGTACGCTGACTATTTCTATGAACAGCCTTGTGAAAAAAGGCTATGTGATCCGGTGCCGCAGTACACAGGATCGACGGGTAGTTCATATCTCTCTTTCAGAAAAAGGTGTCAAAGCATATTATCACCATAAACATTTCCATGAACAGATGATCCAGGGAGTGGTTGGTGTGCTGACAGAAGAGGAACTTCAGGCGCTGATCAAAGCACTGACAAAGTTAAATTCCTGGTTCAGAAGCTTTGGCGAGAACGAATAAGGAGGCAACATTACAATGAAAAAATGGTTATTAGGTCTGCTGACAGCTATGATGGCAGTTTCACTGGCTGCATGTACACCGACCACTGAAAAACAGAAAGAAACAAAATCAGCTGCAGAAGCGCAGACACAGATGGAAGCACAGACTACTGGCGGTGCCAGTGATAAAGTACCGGATCCAAACGTAGCTCCGGTTGCTATTATTTCTATATATCACAAGGGTGACGGTGACAGCCTTGTCCAGGATATGGATTCCCTGGACAGTGATGAACTGGATCCGCAAGCTTTAGTAAATAAGATGATGGAGTACGGTATCTTTACAGAAGGAACTGAGGTTTTGGATTTCAACATTACCGGTGAAGATGACAACAAGACAGCTGTCTTAAATCTGAACCAGGCAGAAAATAACGAAGGCGTTTCTGATAATGCATTTCTGGTAGAAATTGGAAATACCTTTGTAGAAAATTTTGAATTATCCAAGCTGACTCTTCAGGTAAACGGAAAAGACCTGGCAGGTGCGGCAGATCTTTCTTATGAAGCTGATTATGAAAATGTAGACTGATAAGATTGTATGACACCTGTATCATTTTATAAACCTTAGCGGAAATATTTGATCCCCCAGAAGGCATAGAGAAATGCTTTTTGGGGGATTTTTTTAACTCCTTGTGCATAAAATTAATACTGATATCAAATACAACAGCAATCATAGTTTCTGTATAGGGGAGCAAGGAGTGAGGATATGACAGGTTATCGCAGGTTAATATCGTATATTTATGCTTATGAAGGAGAAGAAAAGGGAAAAAATATCGGTTTTGTAAAGCTGGAGTCCAGAAACGGCCAGTGCCGCCTTAGTGTAAACGTAAAAAAGATATATGCAGGGGGAAATGATATTGGTGTTTATCTGATCGCTTCAGGTCAGGAGATCCCTTTGGGAAATATCTTTATAAGAAATGGCTGTGGCGAGTTCCGCACCATTATAAATGTGGAAAATGTAATGGGGACAGGCAATTCCCTGGATAGCTACATTGGTCTGGTCATTCATGAAAAAGGGGAAGAATGGCGTGTATACAAGACGGTCTGGGAAGATGCAGTGGCTCAGGCGGCAGAGTTGGAGCTGGCAGAGGCAGCGGAAAAAAAGCCGGATGATACACAGGAACGGGATAAACGGCTGAAAAAGCAGATTGAAGAGCTGAACCGGGAGATCGATGAGGCGGCGAAAGTGGGTGATAATATAGCGGAAAAGGAAAATGTGGAAAAGGAAAGTGCGGCAAAGGGAAATGCGGCAGAAGATACAGCACCAGCAGCATCCGGGGCACCGCAAAATACATCTGAACCGAAGCTTCTGCAGCAATTACAGCCGTCTGGAGACCCGCCTAAGCAACCATCCGCAGCCCAGTCACCACAACCATCCGCAGATCAGTGGGTGCAGCCACCCGCAGATTGGCAGTCCCAGCCACCCGCAGACCAGCTGGCCCAGCCGCCCGCAGATCGAAACTCCCAGCCACCCACAGACCAGCAGCCACAGTCACCCCAGTCTTCGTCCAGCCCATTTATCCAAAGCACACAGCAGGAAGAAATCCCCCTTGGCGATCCAAAAGCCTTAGAACATCTGGACGCAGAAGAAGAAAAATGGGGTCCGGAGGTGCTTTGGGACCGTTTCCGGAAACATTATCCCAAAATGCAGGCTTTTGACAGTCCGGGAACTGCTGAAATACTTACGATCCGTCCTCAGGATATCGGGCTTCTTCCAAGAGAAAACTGGGGATACGGCAACAATAGTTTTCTCCTTCACGGCTATTATAACTACCGCTATCTGATATTTGCCAGAGTAGGTGATGAAAAACATACCAGAGCACGTTACATACTGGGAGTTCCCGGTCATTACTACAGCAATGAAAAATATATGGCATCTATGTTCGGCTTTCCGCATTTTGTCCTCGCAAAGACTCAGCCGGCCCAGGACGGTCGTTTTGGCTACTGGTATGCGGACGTAAGGATGGAGAATGTGGAGTAAATGTGCTATAATCCAACAGACAGACCGCTTTCGTTTTGAAACTGTATACTCAAATCTGCATCTTCCGTCATTGGACCGGTTATTTACGAAAGGATGCACTGATACAGGAATGCGGGAAATCCAATGAACTTTAGAAAGGTAGATATACTCTATGGATGAAGCCACCCAGAAAGAACTTGCCACCAGACAGCGCCGCTGGGAAGCAAGAAATGAAAAACGCCGCCTGAAAGCTTTAGAAGAAGAGGCGAAAGCTGCAAAAATTAAAGCTGAAGACGAAAAATATATGAAAGAAGCCATTAAGCAGGCAAAAAAAGCAGCCAAAATAGGAGATGTTCCCATTGGTTGTGTCCTTGTAAAAGATGGACAGATCATTGCAAGAGGCTATAACCGGAGAAACGCAGATAAAACGGTTCTTTCCCACGCTGAGGTCACTTCCATTAAAAAAGCCTGTAAAAAAGAAGGGGACTGGCGTCTGGAAGATTGTACACTGTACGTGACTTTGGAACCATGTCCCATGTGCGCCGGTGCTATTGTCCAGGCGAGAATACCAAGAGTGGTCATTGGCTCCATGAACAGCAAAGCAGGCTGTGCCGGTTCTGTTCTCAATTTATTAAAAGAGCCTGGTTTCAATCACCAGGCTCAGATCGTTACAGGAATATTAGAAGAAGAATGTTCAGAAATGATGTCAGGCTTTTTTACTGAGCTGCGGAAGAAGAAACATCTTCCGGGAACTCCTTAAAAATACCCCGGATCACAAAAAGTGCCAGTAAAAAAGTGGCAATATCTGCCAGTGGCTGGGCACACTGGATTCCCAGAAGTCCTAAGGATAAAGTCAGAATTATAAGCAGCGGAATCAGGAAAATCCCCTGACGGGCGGTAGATACCAAAGTTGCCCTGAAACCATACCCAATGGACTGAGGCATCATATTACCCATGATCACAGTACCCTGAAGGGGAAGAGTGAGCAGCTGCATCCGCAGTGCCAGTGTTCCGATCTCAATAACCACCGGATCGTTGCGGCGGAACAGGGAGATGATAGCGTGGGATGCCGGGAAACAGATCACACTGAGCACCAGAAGGATAATGGTACTTATGCGGATACAGAACCAGCAGGCTTTCTTCACACGGTTATAAAGCCCAGCGCCGAAGCAGTAGCTGCAAACCGGCTGGAAGCCCTGACCAAAGCCTATGATAACGGAGTTGATAAAGAACATAAAGCGGCTGACAATGGACATGGCTGCAATGGCTGCATCCCCGTAAGGCTGGCACATAAAGTTTAAAAGGATGGTTGCCACGCTGGCAATTCCCTGACGTCCCAAAGATGGGATGCCGCCGTAAATGATCTCACGGTAAATAGCCAGTTTCGGGCGGAATTTGCGTATGCTGATAGAAATACAGCTTTCCTGATGATTGCACATCCATAAAAGGATGCAGAAGCTGATAAACTGGGAAAGTCCTGTAGCTAAAGCAGCTCCGGCAGTACCCATTCCAAGGGTAAAGATAAACAGCGGATCCAGGGCGATATTTAAAAGACCGCCGATGGTAATACCAACCATGGCATAAGAAGCCTTCCCCTGAAAGCGCAGCAGATTGTTCATGATGAAAGAGCAGATCATAAATGGCGCTGCAATAAAAATATACTGTGCATAGGCTTTAGCATAAGGGGCAATGGTTTCTGTTGCGCCTAAAAGCAGGACGATTTTGTGGATATTAAAGGTAGCGGAAACAGTGATCACCAGTCCCATGATGATACCGGTAAAAAAGGCAATGGAAACGATCTGTTCTGCCAGTTCCCGCTTACCGGCGCCTAAAGAACGGGTCATGTAATTGCCGCTTCCCATTCCGATCATAAATGCCAGTGCCTGGATAATGGCCATGGCAGAAAAGATAACGCCTACAGCACCGGAAGCACTGGTGCCTAACTGGCTTACAAAAAATGTATCAGCCATGTTGTAAATAGAGCTGATCAGCATACTGACAATGGTCGGTGCCGCAAGCTTTGGTATAATGTGGCTGATAGGAGAATGGGCCATTTCATAATACTGGTCATGTTTTTCTTTTGTATGATTCATGAAAATGCTCCTTATTTGTAAAAATTTGTAAAACTCTATGTAAATTTAAAAGTTTGAAAAAAGACTCTGAAGCTTATTATAACAGAGGAAAATAAGGATAACAAGATGAATCACTTGACAAAAACACGCCCCACAGGTATACTGGATAAGCATAAATTTGTTATAAAGTTTCCACGCAGCCGGGGAGATAGCGGTGCCCTGTATCTGCAATCCGCTCCAGCAGAGGTGATGCCTTGCCCCGGACCGACCATTGCAAAGCTGCCTTGTGTAAGTGGCGTTGACGTTTGGGTCTTACGCAACGGAAACCTGTGAACCGTGTCAGGGCAGGAATGCAGCAGCACTAAGCAGGACCTTTCGTGTGCCGTAAGGCAGCCTGGACTGAGTTAACTGCATGAGTAACGTTTGTGATGCCGGTACAAAGCAAGGCGCGTGGATCTCTAACTCATAAATTCAAACCTGCAGGTTTTGGAAAGATCATTCCATTATCTGCGGGTTTTTTGCTGTCTAAAACAAGCTAAAATCCAGATTCTGTTCATTTATTATTATCCGTTGCAGTTCATTTATGCGCTGGTTTGAATGAGAAAATGCGCTTGCCCCTTGAAAACCTTTGCGCTATAATTACAAAATGGGTATAATAGAATCATTCTTATGGGCAACAACGAAAAATCCAGATTTCTGATTATGGAGGAAATGCGATATGAGAAGAATAGGTATCTTAACAAGCGGCGGTGATTGCCAGGCATTAAATGCGACTATGCGAGGTGTGGCAAAGTCCCTGTACAATATGCTGGATGATGTGGAGATCATCGGATTTGAAGACGGATATAAAGGCCTTATGTATGCAGATTATCAGATTATGAAACCAGCGGATTTTTCCGGTATCCTTACTCAGGGCGGAACCATTCTGGGAACATCCCGACAGCCATTTAAACAGATGCGCCTTCCGGATGAGAATGGCCTGGATAAGGTTGAAGCCATGAAACATACCTATAAGAAACTGAAATTAAGCTGTCTGGTGGTATTAGGCGGAAACGGAAGCCAGAAGACTGCCAATATGCTCAGCGAGGAAGGCTTAAATGTAGTATCTCTTCCAAAGACCATTGATAATGACCTTTGGGGAACAGATATGACCTTCGGATTCCAGAGCGCAGTAGATGTGGCAACCAATGCCATTGACTGTATCCATACAACAGCCGCTTCCCACGGAAGAGTTTTTATTGTAGAAGTTATGGGACATAAAGTTGGCTGGCTTACCTTATATGCAGGACTTGCAGGCGGTGCGGATATTATCCTTCTTCCAGAGGTACCCTATGATATTCAGGTAGTCTGCGATGCCATTACAAAGCGGACTAAAGCCGGAAAACGTTTTTCTATTCTTGCAGTGGCAGAGGGGGCTATTTCCAAAGAAGATGCTGCCATGTCTAAAAAGGAATTAAAAGAAAAGAAGAAAAGCGGCGTTGTCTATCCGTCTGTTGCATACGAGATCGGAGCACGCATTCAGGAAGTTACAGGCAGTGAAGTGAGAGTCACCGTTCCGGGCCATATGCAGCGGGGCGGAGAACCGTGTCCATATGACCGTGTGCTGGCAACCAGACTGGGCGCTGCAGCGGCAGAGCTTATTATAAATGAAGAATACGGCTATATGGCAGCTGTAAAGAATAATGAGATCACCAAAGTACCATTATCCGAAGTGGCCGGAAAATTAAAGACTGTAGATCCGGACTGCTCCATGATCAGGGAAGCAAAACGGATCGGTATCAGCTTTGGTGATGAGTAATAGTGATCAGTAAAAGCAAGGAGTAAGAAAATGTCGTATACGGCATTATATAGAAAATGGCGTCCTGTCTCTTTTGAAGATGTAAAGGGACAGGACCCTATTGTCCAGACCTTAAAAAACCAGATAACATCAGAGCGCATTGGCCATGCATACCTGTTTTGCGGGACAAGAGGTACTGGTAAGACCAGTATTGCGAAAATATATGCAAGAGCGGTCAACTGTGAGCATCCGGTAGACGGAAGCCCCTGTAATGAATGTGCCTCCTGTAAGTCCATTTTAGCAGGCACCTCCATGAACGTAGTGGAGATCGATGCGGCTTCCAATAATGGCGTGGAAAATATCCGTGATATCAGGGAACAGGTGCAGTATCCGCCTACAGAAGGAAAATACAGAGTCTATATCATCGATGAGGTACACATGTTATCCATTGGTGCATTTAATGCTTTATTAAAGACTCTGGAAGAGCCGCCATCTTATGTGATCTTCATACTGGCAACGACTGAAGTCCATAAAATCCCAATCACCATTCTTTCCAGGTGCCAAAGATACGATTTTAAGAGGATTTCCCTGGAGACCATTGCAGGAAGACTTCGCCAGCTGACAGAAGCGGAGCACATTGAGACCGAAGATAAGGCCCTTATGTACATTGCCAAGGCAGCAGATGGTTCCCTGCGAGATGCCCTAAGCCTTTTGGACCAGTGCGTAGCTTTCCACTATGGAAAACTTCTGACTTATGAAAATGTACTGGATGTCCTTGGGGCAGTAGATTCCGGTGTGTTCAGCAGCATGTTCAATGCTGTGATCGAAGGACGTACTAAAGACTGTATTACACAGTTGGAGGAGATCGTGATCCAGGGCCGTGAATTAGGCCAGTTTGTCACTGATTTTATCTGGTATCTGCGAAATCTGCTGCTAGTCCAGAGCACAGATGATGCAGAAGGCCTTTTGGACATGTCAGAAGAAAATTTAAAACAGTTAAAAGAAGATTCCACAAAAACAGATGGAAATACATTGATGCGCTATATCCGTGTGCTTTCTGAGCTTTCCAACCAGCTGCGTTATGCCAGCCAGAAGCGTGTTATGGTGGAAGTTGCCCTGATCAAGCTGACCAGACCGTCTATGGAGCCGGATATGGATTCTGTTCTCCAGCGGTTAAAGCAGTTAGAGGCAGCTGTAGAAGATCTGGAGGCAGGTGGATTTATGCCAAAAGCAGGTATGCCGCCCCAGGTGGGAATGTTACCGGCAAATGCAGGTATGCAGGGAGCGCAGCCCAAAATGGCAGCTATCCCGGTGCAGGCAGCAGGCACGCCGGGTGTTCCATCAGGAAATGCTTCTGAAGCAGCAGGCATTGTCCCGCCAAACCAGGTCAGTCTTCCACCGGCCCAGTTAGAGGACTTAAATCTTATCAGAAATGAATGGGCGAAGATCATACGGAGCGCAGGAGGCAGTGCAAGAGCCTGCTTCAGGGATACAGTGGTAGAACCTGGTGGAGAAGGCTGTCTTACCATTGTATTTCTTGACTCTATGAGCTATGATATGGGAAGGCGTCCTACTGTAATAGGCCAGTTAGAACAGCTGGTCCAGGATAATTATGGAAAATCCATTTATTTTAAGACCCGGCTGGCCGGACGTGGAGAGCGCTTAGATACCATATACGTTACAAAAGAAGACTTAGAAGATAAGATCCATATGGATATTACGTATGAAGATTAAAAATTAAGAAAAATTCAAAATGATCATGAGGAGGAACGCACCATGGCAAAACGTGGCGGATTCCCAGGCGGTATGCCGGGAAATATGAACAATATTATGAAGCAGGCACAGCGTATGCAGCGCCAGATGGAAGAGACAACAAAGGAACTGGAAGAGAAGGAATACACAGCAGCAGCAGGCGGCGGTGCCGTTACTGTAACTGTATCTGGTAAAAAAGAGGTAGTTTCCATTAAATTATCAGAAGAAGTAGTAGATCCGGATGATATTGAGATGCTGCAGGATCTGATCGTGGCAGCAACTAATGAAGCATTCCGCCAGATGGAAGCTGCAAACAGCGAAGCTATGTCCAGACTTACAGGCGGACTGGGCGGCGCCTTAGGCGGAGGCTTTCCGTTCTAATGGATTATTACAGCAGTCAGATCAGCAAATTGATCGAAGAATTATCTAAGCTTCCGGGAGTGGGAGCAAAGTCTGCTCAGCGCCTTGCCTTTCATATTATCAATATGCCGAAAGAGCAGGTAGATGAACTGGCCGGCGCCATGACCGGTGCCAGAAATAATGTACGTTACTGCAAAGAATGTTTTACACTGACGGACAAAGAACTTTGTCCTATCTGCAGCAGTGACAAGAGAAACCATAAGACTATTATGGTAGTGGAAAATACCAGGGATCTGGCGGCCTATGAAAAGACCGGGAAATACAACGGAGTATATCATGTGCTCCATGGCGCTATTTCACCTATGTTAGGGATCGGGCCGAATGATATTAAATTAAAGGAACTGATGCACCGCCTTCAGGCAGATGTGGAAGAAGTGATCATTGCCACAAATTCCAGTCTGGAAGGTGAAACTACGGCTATGTATATCAGCAAGCTGATAAAGCCAACAGGCATTAAAGTCACCAGGATCGCCAGCGGAGTGCCGGTTGGCGGAGATCTGGAGTATATTGATGAAGTAACCCTTTTAAGAGCACTGGAAGGCAGAATAGAGCTGTAGCTGCGGGGAAAAGCACAGGGAGATACAAAAAAGATGGATAAATACGAGTTTAATATTAAAGTTGAGCAGATTAAAAAACTGATCAACAAAAGCGATTATGAGACAGCTATGAAGATCGCGGATACCATTGATTGGAGAAGAGTCCGCAATGTAAATATTTTGTCTATGGTTGCAGGTATTTATGAGAAAAATGGAGAGTTCCAGGAAGCAAAAGATATCCTGCTTCTGGCCTTCGAACGTGCGCCTATTGGAAAACGCCTGCTTTATAAATTGTCAGAGCTGGCATTAAAGGAAGGCAGTATAGAAGAGGCGGAGGACTATTATAAGGAATTCTGCGACCTGGCTGCAGATGATGCGCGTCAGTATATTTTAAGATATATGATCTTAAAGGCCAAAGGTGCACCTGCAGAACAGCTGATCCATACCTTAGAGCAGTATTGCAATGCAGAGCTGGATGAAAAATGGATGTATGAGCTGGCAGAATTGTACAACAAGGCTGGAATGGAGCAGCTTTGCGTTATGACCTGCGATAAGATCATGCTTATGTTTGGTCTTGGAAAATATGTAGACAAGGCTATGGAGTTAAAGCTTCAGTATGCACCGTTGAATAAGTACCAGATGGATCTGGTAGAAAATAAAGACAAATATGAAGCAAAATTAAAGGCAGTAGAGCAGGAATACCGCCAGGGCACATCCTTTGTTCAGCCTGTAGAAAATACAGACCGCCGTCAGCTGGATCGTGAAGAAGAGGCAGAAGATGAGATGGTCTATGCAGAAGAAACACAGGATCAGGATGCTGGCTATGAGCAGGAATATCCGGAGGAAGAAGAACCGGAAGAATATGAAGAAGAGTTTACGGAAGAACCGGTACGGGAACCTGCAGTTACCATTCAGGAAGATGATGTGACAGAAGAGGAACCAACATCAGAAAAAGCGGAAGCTGGTGAAGATAGGGAAGTTGTTTCGGAAGAAGAACAGGTTTCTGAAGATGAGGCTATTTATGAGACAGCTGCCGCAGATGAAGATATCCGTGCCCGTTTCCATGAAGCTCAGGCACAGGAAAATCTTGCGAGAGAAATGTCAAAATTATCTGTTACAGCTATGGAAGAAGATATTCCGGAAGATGAAATGGCACAGACAAGAGCTCTTGCAGATATCAGAGAGATCCGCAAAGGTCCGGTTTACACAGGATCTAACCATCTGATGATCGAGGCTGAGGTTCCTGAAAAAGGGCTGGAACTGGCTATTGAAGCATTGCGCAAGGTACATAAAGAAACGGGTGTAAAAAACCAGGCTGCAAAGATCTCCGGGGAAAAATTAAACCGCAGAGGTGTATTTGCCCTGGCTGATAAACTGACAGGAAAGGACCTGATCATCGAAAAAGCAGGTGATATGACAGAAGCCATTCTTCAGGAATTAAACCAGCTGATGGCAAGAGATGAGACAGGAATGAATGTTGTCCTGATCGATACTGCAAAGCGTTTAGAAGAACTTCACCGGGTATATCCGGGGCTTGCAAAGCGTTTTGAATGCATTGGTACTTCTGACAGTATCAAAGCAAAAAAAGCAGAAAAACAGCCTGTTAAAGAGGCAGAGCCTGTAAGAGAAATGAAGCTGGCAGCTGCTGTAAAACCACAGGCACCGGCAGCTAAAATCCCAGAAACCACAAAGAAGGTACAGCCTTCTGAAAGGCCGGCAGTAAAGCCGCAAATGGTTCAAAAATCACCTGAAAAACCAGTTAAAAAAACTGTTGGACCAAAGCCGGCTGTAAAACCAGCCCCACAACCGGAAAAGAAACAGGCTGCAAATCCACAGGCTCAGAAACGTCCGGTACAGGCACCGGTAGTAAAAGAACCAAAGCGTCCGGCAGAAGAGCCAAAAGAAGTGGAAATGGATATTGATGAGTTTGCAAAATATGCCTGCCAGTACGCTGGAAAGATCGATTGCAGCATTTCCGGTAAGAGTATGCTGGCTCTCTATGAGCGCATTGAGATCATGGAAGAAGATGGGATCGCACTCACAAAAGCAGAGGCAGAAAATCTGATCGAAGAGGCGGCAGACAGAGCAGAAAATCCATCTTTCTTTAAGAAACTCACAGGTATTTTCTCTTCAAAATATGATAAAGAAGGACTCCTGATACTGAAGGAGGAACATTTCTTATGAAAACAATAAAATTGATCGCTCTGGATCTGGATGGAACCCTTTTAAACATGGAGAAAAAGGTTCCTCAGGGAAATTATGAGGCTTTAAAGCAGTGTGAGGCGGCAGGTATCCAGATCGTACCGGCTACAGGAAGAGGCGTAGGCGGTATTCCGCCTATGATCCGGGAGCTTCCAGGGGCAAACTATGCCATTACTACCAATGGGGCGGTCATAGCGGATCTGAAAACCAATAAGGCTATCCGGACCTGCGGACTTTCCAATGAAATGGTCCAGCGCATTTTGAATATTGCAAAGAAATATCATTCCGCAACGGATCCTTTCATTGACGGAAGGGCCATTACCCAGCCTTCTTCCATTGATCATATGGATGAATTTGGTCTCAGTCCACAGATGCAGAAACTGATCCGCGATACCAGGGAAGTAGTTCCGGATGTAATGGAATACGTAAAAACTACAGGTGCTCAGGCAGAAAAGATCAATATTTTTATGGCTGATCTGGAAGAAAGGGAAATCCTGCGTAGAGAATTAATGGCAATGCCGGAGCTTTCTATCAGTTCTTCTATGTATAATAACCTGGAAGTAAATGCAAAAGGTGCTGATAAGGGATCAGCGCTGTTGTGGCTTGCAGATCATCTGGGTATTTCCAGAGAAGAAACAATGGCCTTTGGAGATGGGGAAAATGATATTCCTATGATCAAAGATGCCGGTATTGGTGTAGCCATGGAAAATGCCCTGGATGCAGTAAAAGAAGCAGCAGATACCATTACTCTCAATAATGATGAGGATGGTGTGGCAGCTGCAATCAGAAAATTTATATTTGGATCAAGTGAAGAATGATGACAGAACATTGGTTATCCATCGCAGCAGGTGTTTTTTTAGTGGGGGCGATGCTATATGGTCATTACCGGGGCCTGCTGCGTCAGTGCGTTTCCTTAGGAGCACTGATATTAACAATCATCACGGTAAAAATAGCAACGCCCTATGTGGCTGATTTTATAAAAGCAAATCCTGCGGTAAGGGAAAATGCAGCTGATTTTATTATTGAAGTATCCGGATGGGAGCCGCCTGCAGAAGATGCAGGCGTTTTACCGGCAGCACAGCGTATGGCTATTGAAAAAATGAAGCTGCCGCAGTCTGTAAAAAATGTATTACTGGAAAATAATAACAGCGAATTTTATAAACTGTTAGGAGTGGATCGCTTCGAAGAGTATATCAGCACCTGTCTTGCAGACATGCTGATCAATACAGTGGGATCTGTCCTGGTATTTGCGGTTAGTTATGTAGCAATCCATCTGGTCATACGATGGCTGGATCTTTTGTCAAGAATTCCCATATTATGTGGCTTAAACCAGATGGCCGGAGGTGTTGTGGGATTGGCTGAAGGTTTCCTGATCTTATGGATCGCAGGCTTTGTTCTCAGCTTTTTTACAGAAACACCTGTGGGTCAGATGCTGGAAGAACAGATAAATAAAAGCATATGGCTTTCTCTGATATACCGTTATAATCTTATGAACCTGCTGTTAGGCGGATTGATAAAGGGGATTTTATAGCTGATCCGTGTACAGTTACAGTGCAGGATGAAAATGATTGAAATAAAATCTACAATAAAAATAAATGGCCAGGAAGCGTGTCTATTTAAACGTTCCCTGACCATTTATTTTATATTAATGTTAGTACATCGTTTTCGAAATGACTGTACTACGCACTTGTCTACGAATCTGGTTGCGCAGGACTAAAAAACTCAGCGCAGCCCGCTGCACCTGTGTCTTTAAACCATACACCCGGATCCGCATCCTACGCGATCAGTACAGTTATTTACAAAACGATGTGCTGTTTATCCTTTCCTGAAAAACAAGATAAATACTTGAAAAAACAGCAATGTATAGAGATGGAAAAATTGTGTAAAAAAATCTACAAATCCTCTTGACAATAGCGGGGTATAATGTTATATTATAGTTCCGTTGTGAAAACAATGGCTCAAATAAAGAATTTGAGAAAAATAAAAAAGTTGTTGACAAAGGCAATGATACATGATAAACTGATTGAGTTGCTGATGAGCAACAAAAAATAATTTAAAAAGTTCTTGACAAGCACAAAAAGGTTATGATAAAATAACCAAGCTGTTGAAAACAAGACAACAAAGAACCTTGATAATTGAAGATTAAACAGTATGTAAAACCCTGAAAATT